>Ga0207136_1024_pt1 | contig 37120 bp, 27 predicted proteins | sample Alteio_BWMinHeat_8_FD_153552 | JGI IMG/M metagenome (GOLD analysis project Ga0207136, IMG submission 153552) | Enriched cells from forest soil in Barre Woods Harvard Forest LTER site, Petersham, Massachusetts, United States -... | ecosystem: Environmental > Terrestrial > Soil > Temperate forest >...
GCGGCGGCGACCACGACGTAGGCCAAACCAATTCCGATCATGCCGCCCGTGGCGGCTAACACCGCGGACTCCGTCACAAATTGAAGGATGATGTGTTTCTTTCTCGCGCCAAGAGAGCGTCGCAGACCGATCTCTCGCGTGCGCTCGGTGACGCTGGCAAGCATGATATTCATGATGACGATTCCGCCGACGACCAGGAAGACCGCCGTCAAGCCGACGGCGACCATGAAGATGTTTCCCGTCAACTGCTTCCAGAGGCCCATGATGGAGTCCGACCCGATGATTCCGAAGCCGTCGGGCGAATCCCAGGATTGATGGCGCCAGGCGCGCAGGAGCATGCGCGCTTCATCCTCAGAGGAGGACATCATTTCGGCATTGCCTGCCTGCATGAAGAGGGTGAGTGAATCCCTCTGATTGCCCCATTCCTTGGAGTACGTGCCGAGAGGAATGTACATGAAGCGGTCCTGAGACTGTCCGAAGGCGCTGCCGATGACCGCCGCGACGCCGACAACCGTGTAGCTGTGGGTGCCCGCGCGGATAGTTTTGCCGATGGGGTCGACGTTGTAGAAGAATTTTCTCACCAAATCCGCGCCAATGAAAGCCACTGGAGAATGATGCGTTTCATCCGCTTCGGTGAGGAATCGGCCTGAAGCCACGACTACGTTGCGAACATCGGAATAGTTTGGCGTAACTCCGTCGACGTTCACATCTTCGAGGAGTTCGTTTCCGGAGCGCACATCGGAGGAGGTGCCGAGCACGGCCGCGATCTGGCTCGTGGTGCGCATGCCCTCTTTAAGCTTGCCGAACTCGTCCTGGGTGATGAGCGGGCGCTTTTGAGCCTTTATCCATTCGTCGTTGCTGGTGATGATGCCGAAACGGGTTAAAACGTAGACGTTTGCGCCCAGATTGGCAACCTTGTCCGCGACGTAGAAAGTGAGGCCGTTGACGACGCTCATAACCACGACGAGGGTGGTTACGGCAAGAATAACTCCCAGTAAAGTCAAGAAACTACGCAACTTATGGGCGCGCAGGGCGTCGAGGGATAGCTTGAAGGTCTCAACCACGGTGACGGCGGCACTGCGAAATTTCGCCAAACTAAAGGGGACCCTGGCCGTTTGCGGGATGACCCGCCCGATACCGCTCAATCGTTCAATAGGAGCTACGCCCAAACAGGCCTCCGCATGCACAAGGTAATACGGGGAAGAGGGTTGATTCGTTCCCAGATATATAGACGGTGGAGGGGCCTGTTTGCTTTCATTAAATCTTGGCAACTATGCGGCGGCGTTGATTCTAATGAGTTTACAAATGCCTCGCTTGGGCTACGCAGAGGAGGGGCAGCGAGGAACTCTGAGCGCGACGGTCGATAGGATCAAAAGCGGCGGTATGTCTTTATTTTCCGGAACTTACGTGGCTGTACAGAAGAGAGACGGCCATGTCTTAAAAGCAACAATTGTCCTTGAGCAAGAATCAGATTTAAGATTGTGTTGGCGGACTTTTTTCCGCTCGGCCGAATGCGCGCACGAACCCTCATTTTGGTCGCCGGACTGCTCCCGGCTTTCACAGGCATCTCTTTGGCTCAGGATGCCGCTGTGCCCGCGCCTCCACAGACGGAAGCAGAAAAGAAGGCTCTGCTGGACCTTGTTTTAATGAATGAAAAAAAGAGCGACGAGGCCATGAGTTTTTACGAGCGGGTCGAGCGCGTGGAGCTTCTTAAGAACATAGGCGATCCGCAGCCGGGAGATATCAAGGTATCCCGCGTCGTCCCGGCGGGGACGGGTGTGGACCATATCCCGATCGGCCCGGATGGCAAACCTGTGGACACTAACGCTTATCGCGCGGATTTAGTGAAGCTCGAGCATGCGCTGTCTTGGGCTGCGGACGATGGGCACGCTCAGCATGACGCCTACGATAAAATCGCCAAAAAACAAAAGGAACGCGACGATCTGATTGATGCCACGCGGACGGCTTTCCTCTACACCTTTGTATCCACGGAAACGCGGGCGGGCCGCGTGCTTTACAAATACAGCATGGAACCGAATCCGGCGTATAAAGCCACTTCGCGAACTACGTCTATTTTTGCGAAGGTGCGCGGGTTTGTGTGGATCGATCCAGAAGCGGGCCAGCTGGCGCGCGTGGAAGGCGAGGTTACTGGGGACATCACGGTCGGATTGTTCCTTGCGAAAGTTTATAAGGGCAGCCACTTCATGCAGGAGCGTTATGAGATGCTCCCTGGTTTATGGATGCCTTCGTTTTCTCAGTACGATTTCGACGGCCGAAAACTCTTCAGCACTATTTCCATCCACGAACGCACTTTTTATGGGCAATACCATCGAATTGGACCTCCCAAGGAAGCCCTGGCAATGATTCGTGCCGAATTAGGCAAGCCAGGCGGCGCTGTCGCAGATCGTTGAAACTTTGTCCCGTATACTGGGTTTAAGGTACTAGAACTGGCCTCGGCCCTCGGAAATATCGGAGGCTTTATGACCCGGTCATACCATTTTTGGAGTGCTCTCGCTTTCTACGGGGTGCTTAGTTGTTCGGCGTGTTTTGCGCAGAGTCCTGCGCCTTCGAACTCTCCGGGGGCAAGTCCGGCCCCAGCAACCTCGCCGACACAGCCGCCGGATGCAACTGCCCCTGCGGCGGCTGATGTGAAAAAGACCAAGAAAGTCTGGACGAATGAAGACGTCAATGGATTGACCGGCCCAGTTTCGGTCGTGGGAAATTCGAAAAATCTTGGTAAAGCGGGATCCGGCACAAAGGCGGACCCGCAATATATAGCGAACACGCGCAAGGAACTTGCAAAGCTGCGATCTCAATTGGATGACGCGAACAAGCAGCTTGCGGATCTTAAGGATTTCAGCGAAGGGAAGGCGCCAACCACTTCCAGCGGCTATCAGATCAATAAAGGCTACAACCGAGAGCCGGTGGATCAGCAAATTACCGGCTTGCAGGATAAGAAGAAGCAGCTTCAGGACAAGATCGACGCGCTACTCGATGAAGCGCGAAAGAAGGGTGTGCAGCCGGGCGACCTGCGGTAGCCGATCCTGCGTTCTTATAATGAACCGGGCCAGTTTCGCTAATCTCTTCGACAACGGTTTCAGGGCGCTGTAAAATTTGCAGGCCCGATTGGTGCGGGCAACTATGGGCCGCCGTTGGCACGCGTTTCGAGTCGTCCCCCTCCTCTTTATTCTGATTGTTGCGGCATGGCTCGCTTCGTTCGCTTTTACTTCTCCAGCTGCGCAGAGCACTGGCTTCGATCTCGCGGGAAATCCAGTTGATCCGCTCAAATTGGCCGGCGGGAAGGTAGTCGTGCTTGTGTTTGTGCGGACGGATTGCCCGGTTTCCAATCGCTATGCGCCGACAATCCAGAAATTAAGTGCAGAACACGCGAGTAAGGTGGCGTTTTGGCTGGTTTACCCGAGTAAATCGGAATCCGCGGAAGTGATACGCAAGCATGAACGGGAGTACGGCTACAAGATTCCGGCGCTGCGCGATCCGCAACATGCGCTGGTGAGAGAGAGCCAAGTGCAGATTACGCCGGAAGTCGCGGTGTTTGACGCCGGCCAGCATCTGGTCTATCACGGCAGGATCGATAACCTCTACGAGGATATTGGGCGTGCGCGTAGCGAGCCGACAACGCATGAGTTGGAGGACGCGATTGCTGCGGCGCTTAGCGGCAAGAGTTTGGATGTGGGCACCACTCATGCCGTGGGATGCTACATTTCGGACCTGGAATGACGCGCGCGCCGCAAACCCTTTCTGGATTTTTGCTTGTTCTCGCCGTTGCATCCGCTGGATTTGCAGCGCACCACTCCACCGTCGCGCGCCAATCATCGCTGAAGCCTTCAACGGCGCAGGCGCAAGTCACCTTCAACCGCGACATTGCCCCGATTGTTTTTCATAATTGCGCGCAGTGCCATCATCCCGGCGAGGCGGGGCCCTTTCCGCTGCTCACCTATGCGGACGTAAAAACGCACGGGCGGCAGATTGCTTTCGTCACAAGCAAACGCATCATGCCGCCGTGGCTTCCCGAGCAGGGCGAGTTGAAATTTGCGGACGAGCTTCGCTTGTCTAACAAGGAAATCGCGACGATTCAAACATGGGTGGACCAGGGCGAGATCGAAGGCAGTCCGTCCGACCTACCACCTCAGCCCGCCTTTAGCGCGGGCTGGCAGTTGAGCAAGCCGGATGTGATCGTTCGAGCCACGAAACCGTATTTGCTTCCTGCGAGCGGCAGCGATTCGTATTGGAATTTTGTGTTTCGAACACCTGTGCATCGCTCGCGATGGCTGAAGGCAATCGAAATCCGGCCCGGCGATAAACGGCTCGTGCACCATGCGAACGTTTTGGTGGACCGCGAAGAGTCCGGGCGCAGGCTTGAAAAAGAGCCCGGGGCAGGATTTGGCGGGATGGAACTCATCATTGAATCGGAAGCGTTTGATCCGGACAGCCATTTTCTTTTCTGGAAGCCGGGCTCCTCGCCATACGTCGAGCCGGACGGCATGGCGTTGCGGCTGGACAAGAACACCGATCTTGTTTTGAACATGCATTTCCAGCCTTCTGGAAAGCCGGAACTGATTCAGCCAACACTAGGGCTTTACTTCACGGACAAGCCGGCGACGATGCATCCCATCCTGCTGCAACTGGATAACGACCGCATGCTGGACATTCCGCCTGGCGAGAAAAACTTTCTAGTTTCCGACGACTTCACTTTGCCCGTGGACGCCAGTGTCTTAGCTATTTATCCGCATGCGCACTATCTGGGAAAAGATATGCTAGCAATCGCGATCTTGACGGACGGCACGAAGAAAACGCTGATTCACATCGGGAACTGGGACCTGAATTGGCAGGCCGTCTATCGGTATGCCGAGCCCGTGGACCTCCCAGCGGGCACTACGATTTCCATGCGCTTTACGTATGACAACTCGGCGGATAATATTCGAAATCCCAACCAGCCGCCGAAACGCGTGTTAGCGGGTAATCGCGCTAGCGATGAGATGGCACATTTGTGGCTACAGGTTTTACCTAAGGAATCGTCCGACGTAACTGATCCGCGCGTGGCGATTCAGGAAGCGCTGGCATTGCACCACATTCAGAATAACCCCGAGGATTTCGAGGCGCACTACAACCTCGCCGCTCTCTTTCAAATGAAAGGAAATTTTTCCGGCGCGGTTTTGCAATTCACGGAGGCTGTTCGAATTCGTCCCGCTGACCCGACAGCCAACAACGCGCTAGGGGCCGTGCTTTTGGCCAGCGGCAACGTGGACGGAGCCATTGCCTATCTGAATACCGCCCTCGCGAGGCGGCCAGATTATTTCGATGCGCACTACAACCTCGGGAACGCGCTGGCGTCGCAGGGCGACTTTCCGGGAGCGCTACTGCATTTCCGCGCCGCGGTGCGATTGAACCCGCAGGATGCAGGCGCCGAAGCAAATCTGGGCAGCGCGTTGGCGGAGACCGGAAACTTGAAAGAGGCTCGTCTGCATTTCGAACGCGCCCTGCAAATCGACCCGAAAAACGAACTGGCCCGCGAAAACCTCGAACAATTGAACCGCGACTTGCAAGAGCATCCAAACTAGTGCTGAGCCGGCAGAACCGCCGGCCAACTCTTTCATGCATTTTCGTCGTCAAAGCGTCCAGGCTGCTATTATTCCCGGGCACTTAGGGCGTTTGCCGCACAGGCCACGCAACATTTTCAGTGTGAAGGTGTTTCGTAAAAACATCGATCGCCGAAATCATGAAACACGCGCCGCCCAGTTTCGTGTATCGCAACGCACTTCTCGCCGTCTTGATCCTCGCTTTAGCCTTTACGATGGCAACGGGCGGAACTTCGCACATCCTCTCACCGAAGGACCGCGAGCAAATATTTGAAAAAGTCTGGAGAGACGTCGACGAGCATTATTACGACCCGGAGTTCGGCGGGGTGAAGTGGCAGGAAGTTCACCAGCGTTATTTGCCGCTGGTGCAGGCGGCCAAAGATGACAAGGACTTTTATTCGATCGTGGACCGCATGACCGCGGAGCTGCACGACGCACACACACGTTTTAGTTCACCGGAGCAATGGGAAAATCGCAAGAAGCATCAGGGCGTGAGCATCGGTTTCCGGGCAGGCTATGTCGAAGACAAAGTCGTCGTGCTGGACGTTTTCCCCGACAGCAATGCTGCGCACGCGGGCATCCAGCCCGGAATGACGGTGACTGCGCTGGATGGACAACCGATTGCGGAACGCTTGGCCGAAGCGACACCGAGAGTGTTGCCCTCCTCCACCGAACGCGTAACCAAGCTCCGCATCCTCAGCACTGTACTTGCCGGTTCGCTCGAGACCCCATTTGCCGCGAGTCTCGAGGGCGCTAATGGCTCCTCTTTCGACGTCAAATTTGCGCGGCAAACGCTTTCTACGGAACCTCGCGTCACGGCAGCAAGGTTGTCATCGGGCTTCGGATACATCCGTTTCGATGAGTTTCATCCTTCCTTGGTGAAAGACTTCAAGGCAGCTGTCGGGAATCTGCGCGCTACTCAGGGGCTGATTCTGGATCTTCGCCGCAACCGCGGCGGCGTTGGAGCTACGTTGGAAGCCATGGCGACACTATTCTTCGACAGCAAAACCCTGTTCGAACGGAGAATGAGCAGAAAACAGGTTACAGCTTCCGAGCGCGACGGTCACCGAACCGAAGAGACGCAGGTATTTGTCGGCAGGAACGGAGCGCAGCTCTATTCTGGCCCGGTGGTGATTCTCGTGAGCGAATATTCCGCCAGCGCAACGGAAGTGTTTTCCGCCGGCATGCAAGATTCCGGGCGCGCGAAGATTGTGGGCAGTTCATCGTGCGGCTGCGTGCTGGGTATCACGCATGACAGAGTCATGAAAGGCGGCGGAGTGCTGGAGATCAGCGAGGTTCTCTGGTTTTCTCCGAAGGACCGCAAGCTCGAGGGCGAAGGGGTGATTCCGGATAGAGTGGCCGTGCCAACAATTGCTTCGCTGCGAGAAAAGCGTGACCTGGCTTTAGAGGCAGGCGAAAAAATGCTGCAAGAGCTGGCGGCTGCAAGGCAAGCCGCGTCATCCCGCTGACGCGCCTCGCTACTCCCGAGAATTGCGACGGACTACTCCAAACGCAGAGCACGCATGGGATCGATAGACGCGGCGCGCCACGCCGGCAAGACGCAGGCAATCCCAGCAACGAGAAAAAGAATGGAAGCGGCGACGATCAAGGTCACTGGATCACGCGAACTTCCCCCGGCCCACGAAGCGACGACGCGGTTCAGAATAACACTCAAAGTCAATCCAACGGCGACGCCAACGCTGAGCATGGCTGCGGTAGAGCTGAGGACGAGTTTCACGACGGAGGCGGGGCGAGCGCCCAAGGCCATGCGAATGCCCAACTCTTGTGTGCGCTGAGTAACGCCAAAGGAGACCACGCTGTAGAGTCCCGTAGCAGCGAGAACGAGTGCAAGAGCGGCAAAGATACCGAAGAGCGTGGCAATAAAGCGTTCGCGTCCCCAGCCGTCCGTGTCGAGCCACCAGCCGAGCGTGTGATCGCGGCCAACCACCAGCTCGGAATTTACCTCGCGCAGCCGTTCTTTCGCGGAGCGGATGGCCGTCTCCGGATCACCGCTGGCGCGCACGATGAAGGCTTCATCCGTCGGCAAAATAAAGCTATAGGGCAGAAAAATCGCGGGTTTCACGGGGTGATCCAAGCTGTCGTTTTTTGCATCGCCGACTACGCCGACGACTTCGAGCCAATCGTCTGGGGATTGCGCGGAGAGCAGATTGGGTTGATCGATCTTGAGCATCGGGCTGCGGACACTTTGGCCGATGGGATCGAGATCGCCGAGATATTGCTTCACGAAGGCCTGATTCACCATGGCGAGATGAGCGGCGCGCTTGGACTCGGCATCGTCAAAAATTCTGCCGCGTAGCAAAGGAATACGCAGCGTGGCCAGCAATTGCGGACTGATGAGGGTCAGAACGGCTTGCGCGTCCGTGAGTGTCGGTTTACTTTGCACTTCAATTTTTCCGTTGAAGCCTCCGAAACCGGGGAACCATGTGGTGGAAACGCCGGCCTCAGCGACGCCCGGTGTTTGCGCGACGACCAAGCGAATCATTTCGTTCTCGTTGATGCGCTCCTGCCAAGTCGTTGTGGCGCCTTTGGGTAAAGCGACGTTCATGGCAAAAACATGGTCGGGGTCGAAGCCGAGCGGCGTGTGCACCTTAGCCACAAACGTTCTCATGGCTCCGCCGGCGCCGGCAAGGAGCAAAAGAGTCAGCGCGACCTGCCCGGCGATTAGAAGGCGGTGTGTGTTTCGGCTGCGCGCGCTGCCGGTCAGCTTTGCGCTGCTTGCTTGAATCAGCGCGCTAAGAGGCGGCCGTGAAAGTTGATACGCAGGCGAAATCCCGAAGAGAATTCCAGTGAGCAAGGCAATCGCAGCGCTGAAGATCAATACCATGGCGTTTACGTGAATCGCAGCCTCGTGCGGGAACGAATAGTAGGGAAGCATGGTGGAGAGAGCTTTGACTCCCCAGTAGGCGGCCAGGACGCCGAGGGCAGCCCCCGTTACGGAAAGAAGTACGGATTCCGTAAGGAGCTGGCGGATCAGCCGACCACGTCCCGCGCCCATGGAGGTGCGGACGGCGAGCTCGTGCTGGCGCGCGGTACCACGCGCCAGCAAGAGGATAGAAACGTTTGCGCAGCCGATGAGCAGGAGTACAACGACGGCCCCGAACAAAAAGACGAGTGTCCCGGCGAAGCGGCCCAGCACTTCTTCGTTGAGCGAGACAACTTTGACGCGCCTGTCCTGCGGATAATTTTTCGGATCTTCCTTCGCGAAGCGGTCCACAAGGAGCTGCATCTCGGCTTGAGCGGCAGGATATTTTGTGCGGGGCTTCAGCTTGACGAAGGAGTTCCAGTAATAGTGCGGATCGGCGCTGGGTATCGCGGGGAGATATACGTCAGAATCGCCCCATGTGAAACGCGGCGGGACGACGCCGATGACTGTGTAGGGCGTGTGGTCGAGCTCGATCGATTTTCCAATCACGTCGTGGCTCGCGCCATATTGGCGTTGCCAGAAGAGATAGCTGAGGACCGCGACGGGCGCAGGATTGCCTCCCGGAGCGTCGGCTGGTGTGAACTCGCGACCCAGCAACGGAGGCACGCCCATGTAATCGAACATGTTTGGTGAATAGAGACCGACGTTTACGGAGACGGGAAATTTTTCGCCGGTAAGATTTTCCTGTTTGCCGTCTTGCAAAAAGGCATCGTCGACCGAGGAGGCTTTGAGAACTTCCTGGGCTTGCGTGCCGTTGACGATGAGCAGGGGGCCGCGACCATTCTTGTCGCGGAGCTCGACGTGCACCATCCGATTCGCATCTTTGTAGGGATAAGGATCGAGGAGGACGCCGTAGATCACGCTGAAGATGGCCGTAGTTGCACCGATGCCGAGCATCAGGGAAAGCACGGCACTGATAGCGAATCCGGGCGACTTGAGGAACTGCCGAAACGCGTACCTTAAATCCTGCACCAAGGTCCTCATGCCTAGCCTCCGCACGGAGATATACCTGTTAAGACGTTGCGAAGGCGGTTTGGTTCCCTGTACGAGAGATAATTACGCGAAATTCATGGTTCAGGAGGTGCGCGCTACCTCGTAGAGAAACTCCACGTGGGCACGGACGGCGTCATCCATCCCGGCGACTTTCGGGTTGCTCGATTCGATTAGATAGTATTCATCTGGCGCGTGGGCGCCGTTGCCGTGGCCCATGCCGAAATGGCCAGCGGGAAGGTGCAAAGGTTCGCCGGTGAAAACAAAACCTGGCCAGGAGCCAGCGAGACGCGGCAGCAGCACGGGATCGATTCCGTTTTTCTTGTAAACCGCGATGGACGCTCGAATGATCGAGGAATCGGCGGGAGTGCTCGTGGGATCGTAGCCGCCGCTCATGTTCACCTCGATATCGCCGAAGCCCTTCTTGGCGAGGTGAGCTTTGAGGGCAGCCAGCGCCCCTGCTGCCGTCATGTCCGGTACAAGACGCATATCGATCTTTGCCACGGCTTTACCCGGCAAAATGGTTTTGCCTCCAGGGCCTGTGTAGCCGCCGACCAAGCCTTCGATGTTAATTGTGGGGCGCGAGCAGAGCAGCTCAAGCGATTCTTGCCAGCTTACGTCGTGGACCCAGTGGTCGACGCCCATCTGCTTTTTTGCGTCGGCTTCGCTGAGCCGGCGCGCGGCTTCAGCGATCATTTTTTTGTCGGTGTCTGAGAGAGGGAGCGCCTTGGCGGCAAAACCCTCGACCACCGGATCGTTTCCATCCGGTGAAACGAGCGTGACGAGCGCTTCGACGAGATGCCACGCGGGACTGTCGACACGCGCTTTGTTGCTGGAGTGCAAGTCCTTCTTGGGACCGCGGCCCCAGCGGGCGCCACTCGAAACCAACTCGAGCTCGACGACGCCTTTCGCGCCAAGGGTCATGGTCACTTCGCCGTTCAGGCCCTGCGCTGCATACGGCATGAATACTGACGTGCATTTTTTCAGAGCAGCTGCGATTTCGGGCTTTCGAACGACTTGCGGAAAATGAGGCGAGCCGATTTCTTCTTCGCCTTCCGCGACAAAAACAAAGTTCACCGGCATTTTCTTTCCTGCGCCGCGCATGGCGTGCAGTGCGGCGAGGAACGTGGCCTCGGGGCCTTTCTGGTTGACGGCGCCGCGGCCGACAACCACTTTGCCGAGGCCGGGCTTATCGACCAGCGCAGCGGCGAATGGCGGCGAAGTCCACTCGGCGGGATCGGCCTGCTTCACGTCGTACATAAAATAGAGGCCGACAGTGCGAGGCGCGCCGGCATCAAGAGTGGCAAAAATTCCTGGCTGGCCGTCCGTGGGAACTTTCGTGACCTGGTCGAATCCCGCGTCGCGGAGCATTTGTATGGTCAGATCGCAACCTTCGACCATGCCGCGATTTTCCGCGGCGATGGAGGGCTGTTGGATCCAGTGCTGCAAACGCTGCACGGATTCGTCGTGGCGCTTCTCGATTTGAGCGCGGATGCCGTCCATTTCGTCGGCGGGTGCGAGTGGCGCTGTGGCTGCGTGAGCCCATTTCGGCAGTGCGAGCCCTGCGGCTCCGGCTACCGCGCTTTGCAGAAACAATCGCCGTCCGGTTACGGACTCGTCCACGGCTGCCTCAGCGCTCTGCTCGGCGTGGCGGTTCACGCGCTCGCTCCTCTTGTCGTTCAGGCGATCGAAACCAGATTCGTTTCCCAAGTTTCCCTCCAACCAGAGTTTATTCGTGCAAACTTGCGATAAAGTCGCGTTTGATTTAGCCGTGGGCTGGATTCGTCTGCTCCGCTTCAGGCAGCCACAGCCGCAAGACTTCTTCGGACTTTGGCTGAACCTCGCGAAACTTCATGCCCATGCCCATGAATGCGTGGGAGTAAACCACCGTCGCTGGTGCTTCGAACGAATGAGTCTCGGTGTATATTCTCAAGTGCACGAATGTGCCATCCGGCAACGGATTGACCGTGTCGACATAGCACCCGTTCAAACTCAAGTCGCTGATACGCGAGTTCATCCGCGCCCCGGAGTTCTCTTCCAAGAGTTCCGCCGAGGCAATGAAGGGATATCTTGGCTCGCGCCTTTGCTTCTGTTCCATGACTCGCCACCCTCGAAAGCAGGCGCGTATTCTATCCTCAATTGCCCTCGCTTAGCCTCAAAAACGCAGTCGAGGGCAATCGCGGCCGCGCAGGATCCGAGTAGCGCAGCGCCCGGTGGTGGAGCGGGACGCGCAGTTCCGGTGACCTGCTCTTTCGGACAGTCTCTTTCCCACCACCTTGCACGACGATGCATCTGTCTTTCCGGAGAAGCCATTCATACTTAAAGATAGATTCATTCACACGTCTGTCGTGTGTTGGAGGAAATTATGAACCGCAGTCTCGTGCCCCTCGCTGCCTCGGCTGTTATAGGAACGTTTTTCGCTGTTCATTCGGCGGCGCAGAATCCCTCGCCCAGTGGTGCGCCCGTCACGCCGGTTAGCTCGGTCACAAAAGTTGATCCAAACCCCGCAGCTATGCCAAGCACCAAGGATTTGCTTCAGAAATTTGAAACCGTCAGTGGAGGCCACGCCGTCTGGTCCAGCTTCACCACGCGCTATCTGAAGGGCATCTATCAGACCGAGGACGCTTCCGGTTTTGCGGCGATTGAAATTTTCAGCAAAGCCCCTAACAAAACTCTATACAAAATCACGTTCTCCAACGGAATAGTGATCCGCGAAGTATGCGACGGCAAGATCGCGTGGATCGAGGACCCCTCCGGCGGCATGCATCAAATCACTGGCGCTGCTCTGGAGAGCCGCATCCGCCAGTCAAACTTCAATGACCGTGCCGACGCGCTCTTGATGGCCGTAACCGGGCACGTTTTGGGCACGGAAAAGGTCGGTGCGCACACGGCGTACGTGGTGGAATTCACTCCGCAAAAGAAACTTACGTCGAAGATTTATTTCGACACGGAGAGCGGCTTCCCCGTTCGTACCGACGATACGCTGCACCGCGAGGATGGAGACTACCGAGTGGAAAATTATATGGAGGACTATCGCGCCGTCGATGGGGCTTACTTCGCGTTTCGTTTGCGGCACGTTGAAAAGGGGAACGTGTTTACCCTCCGGCTGACGCAGATCAAGAACAATGTTCCGGTCGATGATTCCATGTTCTTGAAGCCAGCGTCCGCGCCGAAATAAGATCCGGGCGCGGCCTCGCAGATTCTTTTTAGAAACAGAGCAAAATGAAGCGGAGCGCAAAAGATCGCGCCCCGCTTCATTTTCTTAGCGATTGTGTTTCAGAAGTAGAGTTCATATGCGAGCGGGTCGGCGCTAATTCGCGGCCGCGGCCGAAAGCCCCTTCTCAATTGGCGCGCCAATCAAGTTCCCCCACTCTGTCCATGAGCCGTCGTAGTTGCGCACATCCTTGATGCCCAGGAGGTACTTGAGGACGAACCAGGTGTGCGAGCTGCGCTCACCGATGCGGCAGTACGCGATGACTTCGCGGTCGCCGCTGATGCCTTTCGCCGCGTAGAGCTGCTTCAGTGCGTCGCCGCTCTTGAACGTGCCGTCCTCGTTGACCGCCTGCGCCCAGGGAATGTTTGCCGCGCCTGGAATGTGACCGGCGCGCTGCGCGGTCTCCGTCATGCCGGGGGGCGCGATTATCTTTCCCGTGAATTCGTCTACCGAGCGGACATCGACCAGTTGCGCGCCGGACTTCTTCTCAACGGCGGCGAAAATGTCGTCGCGCTTCGCGCGAATCGCGGCGTTCGCTGCTTTCACTTTGTAGGAAGTTGCGGCGACCGTGGGCTTGTCCGTGGCGAGCGGACGCTTTTCTTCAAGCCATTTCTTGCGGCCGCCGTTCATAATGAGAACTTTTTCGTGGCCGTAGTATTTCAGTTGCCAGAATGCCCAAGCGGCGAACCAGTTGTTGTTGTCGCCGTAGAGGACGATAGTTGTTTCGGGAGCGATGCCCGCCTTGCCGAGCAATTCTTCGAACGCGGTCGGCTGCGCGAGATCGCGGCGGATGGCGTCCTGCAGTTCGGTTTGCCAGTTCCAGGAGATGGCGCCTTCCACGTGGCCTTGATCGTAGGCCGTGGTGTCGACGTCGACCTCTACGACGCGGAGGCCCGCGTCTTTCGAGTGGGCGGCCACCCATTCGGTGGTGACAAGTACTTCTGGATGCGCATAGTCAGACATAGTGTTCTCCTTCACGTTAGACGTAAGGACGAAAGAGTAGCGCAGATGAGGCGGCAAATCACCCTCTTTTTCATCGACATTCCGCGGGCTGTCCTAGCGCGCCCATAGAATCCAACAAGTATATTATTTACAATTACTTACAGAAATTCAACCAGCGATCTCTAGCTTGCCTTCGCGGGTTTCCCATTCAATTCTAACGATCCAATCGAAATGCATGCCTTCTGTTTTGAGCCAAGCTTCAAGCGTCTCGCGGGAATCGGAACGGAATTCGGCAAACATCTTTCCTTCGACCATGTTGACGAGAACACGCTCGGCGCAGGCAGGGCCGCCGCCTTGCATGCGTTGGGCAAGAGTTTCCGCGCCTTGGCGCGTGAGGCAAGCAAGTGTGTGTTGCGAAAGATAGCGTGGCATGGGAACTCCGGGAGTAAGTTGGAGCCCAAGTATTCCATAAAAGGGTATTTCTCAGAAGGCGAGGCGTTTGCATAAAATGTTCTGGAAGGCATTCTCTGGATTTTGAGCAGCGTTCGAAGCTTGATTCCGCGTACACCCCAACCTCGGTAGGTTCGTTTTGCAAAATCTACTTTTCCTGCTTAAGGGCCGCAAATCCTCCCGCCACCTTAGCCCGCGCAAGTCGCCCTGGAATGACATGTGGGCGTCTCCCGCTAATTCTTCCATCATTGCCAGCAAAAGACGGCGTTTGTCGCGCACTAGCCAGAATTTGCACTCTTTTTCCATGCGAGAATCTTACTACCACCAATCAGTCAGATTCTGCAGCGAAAGACTCGTCCGCCCACTCACTGCTCACTACCCGCTACTCATTCCCCTCCACCAACATTTCTTTGGCTCCCCGCCGCGACGGTGGTAGGCTTCACAACTGGAACTGTGGAGGAAAGAAGTGAGCTTAGCCGCTCCCCCAGATCATCTTCATTCTCTCTCCGGCTTGGAGGGCCGCCGCAGCACGCGCATCGACCGCACCGTTCCCTTGGTCGTGCTCGGCCAAACCAAAACCGGCCTCTCCTTCCAGGAAAAAACATCGACGGTCAGCTTCAATCTTCACGGCTGCCGCTATCCATCGCGTCATGAATATCCCATCGGCGCATCCGTCGGCCTTCGCGTCCTCCAACCGGATGGCGAGACCATCTCTCCCGTCATTCGTGCCTTCGTGAAATCTGTCCATCCTCCCGCCAGCCCTCGCGAACTCTTCCAGGTCGGCGTCGAGCTGGAGTCCCCCGCGAATATCTGGAATCTTTCTTCGCCGCCTCCCGATTGGAATCGCCTGCTGGGAGGCAGTGCATCCGCGGCAGGCCTGGCAACCGCGGTAGCTCCCGCGCTGGAACCGCCTGCTCCGCCAGCGGCTCCTTCTGCATTTCCAACTGCCCCAGAGCCTAGTGTCACCGAGGCGAGAACGAGCCAGGTTACGGAATTTCCGTCGCCGTCTCCGGCCGGGGCCGGTACCCAACCTGCCAAAGAAGCCACATCGCCGAAACCGGAGCGCGTGGCCATCACCATCGATCAATTGGTTGCCGCCATGCAAGGGAAACTGCAGGCCGCCGCCGAAAAGGTCGTCCAGAACGCGCTGGCCGAGCATCTCGATGAAGCCATCGACGCTGCCCTTGCGCGCGTCGAAGGCGTTCGCGAACGTAATCTTCAGCAACTGGGCGAATTTTCCGAGCAGCGTCTGGAATCGCTGATGCGTTCCTCCCGCGAAGAAATTCTCGGCCACCTCGAGTCGCGCCTCGGCGAAGTCCAAAGCCGCTGGGAAGAGCAGCACAACTCCTTCCGCACGCAAGCAGAAGAAATTGTGCAGCGCCTCGAAAAACTCGCCGCCGATACGCAGCGCAATCTTGCCGAGACGCAGAAATTCGTGGACAAGGCCACTGGCGAAATCGTGCCGCAGACGCGCGGCCGCTTGGACGAATCTCTAGGCCAAGCCACCGAACAATTTGAGGCTTCCGCCGACCGTATCTCCGATCGCCAGCTGGTTCGCGTGATGGAAGCCACGCGTATGGTCACTCGCGAAGCCTCCGCCCAAATGGACGCCCGTGTAGCCGAATCCCGCGCGCTCCTATACAGCGCCGCCGGCAGCACCCTCGAAGAATTCCGCCGGCAGGCCGAAGTTCAAGTCGACTTGGCCATATCGGAAACAACGGAGCGTGTCCGGTCGGCCCTCACCGCGCTCGATGCGGAAAATCGCGTCGCCTGCGAGAATCGCCGCCGCACCATGATCGACGACGTCATCCGCACCACCGAACAATCCACCGAGCAATTCCGCTCCGGCATCAAAGCCTTCCTCTATTCCTGCTTGGTGGCCGCCGTCGGCGCCGTCGATGAACACGCCAAAACCACTCTCGATGGCATGGTCAAAGAGCCCGGGGGCGCCCCACGCACCATCGGCGACATCACCGACATCAGCGATATCACAAAAATTCCATCCGACGACGAAAAGCCAAATTAACAAACAGTCCGTCGTGATTAGATTATTTGTAGGGGCACAGCACTGCTGTGCCCCTATCTTTCGGCCGGCTCTTGTGTGATGAAGATTTGAAAATCGTGGAACGTGTGAAGAGTATTTAGTTTGCTGGTGCGCCCAACTCAAATTCGCGATGAACAGTGATCAATGCGGTCTTTGCCGCTTTCTCTTCCACCACAAACGAAATATTCGACTCCGATGATCCCTGCGCGATGGCAATCAAGTTCACGTTTTCGCGGCCTAGCGCGTTGAACGTGCGCCCTGCAACTCCTGGCGTCCCACGCATGTTTTCGCCCACCACCGCCACGATCGCGATGTTCGTATCAATCGTAATGTGTTCCACTTTCTCGTGCGCTAAATCTTGCGCAAACTCTTTTCGTAGCGCCTCAACTGTCCGCTGTGCATCCGCGGCGGACACAATGAAGCAAATATCGTTCTGCGAAGACGACTGCGAAATCAGCAGCACATTCGCGCGCACTTCCGCCGTCGTCGAAAAAGTCCGTCCCACAACATCCGGCAATCCCACGATCCCCGGCCCGCCCACGCTGATCAGCGCGACGTCTTGTATCGCCGTCAGCGCTTTCACGCCTCCGCCGATGCTTCGACCTTCCGGCGTAATTTTCGTTCCCGGCCGTTCGGGCGCAAAGCTGTTGCGTATCCACACCGGAATCGCCGCCTGCATCACCGGTTTCAATGTTTTTGGATGCAAAACTTTTGCGCCGAAAAACGCCAGCTCCGCAGCTTCGCGATAAGAAATCACCGGAATCGTGCGCGCTTCCGGCACTAGCCGTGGATCAGCCGTCAGCACGCCGTCCACATCCGTCCAGATAATCACTTCATCTGCGCTCAGCGCCGCGCCTAGGATCGTCGCCGAATAGTCGGATCCGCCGCGACCGAGCGTCGTCAGCTTTCCCTCCGTCGTCGCGCCGAGGAATCCAGTCACGATCGGCACAATTCCCTTGTCCAACATCGGCCGCAACCGCACCTCGCATTCTTCCCGCGTACGATCCATCAACGGTTCCGCGCCTCCGTGAAACGCATCCGTAATAATCACCTCCATCGCATCCACAGCTTCGCTTTGCAAGCCAAGCTCACGCACCGCTCCCGCCACCAGCGGCGCCGACAGCCGCTCCCCCAAGCTCGATATCGCGTCCAGCGTTCGCGGCGTCAACTCACGCAGCAGCGCCGTTCCCTCAAACAGTCTGCTCCCTTCTGCAAATACTTCCTCCATCTCCTCTCGGACAGATTTGCGCGCGTTCTCATCGTGAACCAAAATCTTTAGCGTCTCTTCATGCTGCGCGCGCAGCGCCGCCAGAACCGTCGCTCCCTGGCCGTTCTCGCCGGTTCCCGCGCGCTTCGCCGCTTCGATCAACCGGTTTGTCACCCCGCTCATCGCGGAAACCACCGCGACGCAGGTTCCTCCCTGTGCACCGTCTGCGATGATCTTCGCCGTCCTCGCGATGCACGCCGCGTCCCCCACCGACGTCCCGCCAAATTTCATCACCTGCAATCGCGCGCTCATTTCCTTCAGCAGTCCCCGCTTCCTTTCAGATTTATCTTGTCAGTTTACCTTGAGTATCGGTTGTCTTCGTTCAGAGGAATTCCACGCGTTGCCTGTGCGGGCCGTTGCGTGAAGCGCGAAGGATTAAGGCCGATCCCAATCCAGGGCGTAGATTTCCTGGATGCTGGCGTCGCGTACCACCAGCGGAGATTCGTCGGGCCCGAGGCCGCTCCAGTTTCCGAAGGCTCCTCCGGCGGCCTGAAAACCTTTCAGGCTGAAGATGCGCTCGAGTCTGCCGTCGCTGACTTGTACGCGAAAGTAGCTCTCCTGGTTATCGAGAATTCCGTCAAAATAGAGATAGCGTCCGTCTCGCGACCACGTTGGATAAGCCACGAAGAGGTTGGCAAGCTCGGTCCATTTCTGAGTGGTTAAATCAAACAGCATGAGCTTGAGCGAATCCAGCGGAATCGCGGCCAAGTAGCGTCCGTCGGGAGACCAGCGTGGAGAATACAGTCCATCGGAGTTTGGCAATTTCGTTGGGTTTCGCGTTTTCAGATCGAGAACGTAAATCGCGGAACCCTGGTTGTTGAGCGAATTCTCTCCGAACGCCAGGGATTTGCCGTCCGGCGACCAGGTGGGGTCCGCAGAGTTGGTTGCACCTCGAAAGATCAGTTCGGGAGAGCCACCCTGCACAGGAATCACATAGATTTGCCACGGCTCGCCGGGCGGATGACCAAAGAAAGCAAGCTGCTTGCCGTCGGGAGACCAGCGCGGCAAATACGCCTGCATGGGCGGAAAAACAAGCTGAAGCTTTTGCGTTCCGTCCGTTTTGCTTCGCCACATAGTGCCATCGGTTGCATCATTGTAGGCGACCCACTCACCATCGCGAGAGAAGTCGAGCCCCATCGCCGAAATTCCCGAAAGGTAGGGGGCGAGTTGTTTGGATTTGGCATCGTAGCGCAACAATTCGCCGCGGGGCTGCCAGCCCTGGACGAAAAGTTTCTTGCCATCGCGGCTTGGGACGGGATTGCCGACATTCATCGGCCCAGTCGTCAACTGCACTGGCGCCTGCGGTGTGACGCGAAAAAAACCACCACGTTCGTTGATGGCCCAGAGGTCCATCGTCGCGTCGCGCCGTGCCTGGAAAACGAAATACTTTCCGTCCGGCGTCCACTTGCCGCAGCATTCGTTGGGAGCATCACTCCAGCCCGGAAGCAAGAGATGAAGATTGCCGCCGTCCGCGGCCGTTTGCCAGATCGAGCGGTAATTCGTCTTCGGATCGTTTACCGTAAAACGCAAAACCACTCCGTCGGGGGACCAGCGAATATCGTCGGCAGTTCCGCCCGCGATCAAGAGGCGCTGTGGTTCCCCGCCGTCGCTCTTCGCCACGAATATCTCATTCCCTTTGCTATAAGCGATCTTTTTTCCATCCGGCGACCACGCTCCAGCGTGGCCTTCCAGGATTCCTAAACGCCGAGGCGAACCGCCAAGCACAGGCACGCTCCAAAGCGGGCCGTCGAGAGAAGTCCCTCGCGCGGTGTTCATCAATAGTTTGGAACCGTCGGACGAAATATCGAAGACATTCGAGAAACCGGTGTCCTCCAGAGAATTCGGCACCGGAAACGTATCGCCACCGGTCACGGACGTTTGGGAAAGGGCCGATTGCCCCTCGATGAAGTAAAGCCGAGACCCGTCCGTGACGATGTCCGATTTCGGACGGTTCGTGTTGGTGAGCTGGACAGTTCGCAGTACGCGAGGAGGCGCCGCAAGCCGTGCTGGCACATAACCAAGAATTACCGCTAGAGTGATGAGCGCGCCGCCCACCAGCGCCCAGGTCTGCCAGCGAGAAGACGGATGTCTTTCAGGAACCTCTTCCAGCGCGGCGCGCACAGCGGGGTTCGTACCTGAGTGTCCCAAATCCAGATCGCGTCTCAACCGCTTCAAGTCCGCACAAAGTTCGGCGGCTGTTTGGTAACGGAGCCCAAGATCTTTCTCGAGCGCCTTGGCTAAGATATTTTCCAAGCCCACGGGCAAGTTCGAATTCAACTTCCTGGCAGGCACAGCCGAGGAATTCAGGATGCCATCAAAAATCAGAGCAACAGCAGAGCCTGCAAAGGGAACCACGCCGGTTGCCATTTCATAAAGCACAACGCCCAGCGAAAACAAATCCGTTCTTGCATCCAACTCCTGACCCCGCGCCTGCTCCGGCGACATGTACGCGACCGTACCTACCGAGCTGCCCGCACTCGTGATGAGCCCGTCGTCCAGCACGTGCCGGTGCGTGGGCATTGACGATTCGCCCGCGGACTCCGCCGCCGGTTGCCGGTAAGCCGCGAACTTGGCTAGCCCGAAATCCAATATCTTCGCCGGTCCCGGATCCACGAGAAAAATGTTTGCCGGCTTGATATCGCGGTGGACGATGCCCTTGGCGTGCGCAGCTTCCAATCCACTGGTGATCTGAATTCCAATCTCCAGAAGCTCCGAAATCTCGATGGACTTCCTAGAGATACGCCGCTTCAGCGTTTGCCCCTCGAGCAGCTCCATGGCGATAAACGGTCGGCATTCAAATTCCTCGATATCGTAAATCGTGCAGATGTTCGGATGATTCAACGAGGAGGCAGCGCGCACTTCGCGCCGGAAGCGCTCGATGGCCTGCGGGTCCTGGGAAATGTCTTCCGGAAGAAACTTCAGAGCAACATTCCGCCCAAGCCGCGTGTCTTCGGCTTTGTAAACGACGCCCATGCCTCCGCCGCCAAGTTTTTCCAAGACGGTGTAATGGGAGATCGTACGGCCGACGATTGAGGAAGTATCCGCCACTGGCCCCGCAGTTTACTCCAGCACCCGCACACGGGCAATCGCCCCAGACCTGCGCCACATCGCACTCCTGTGTTCCACGTCACACCCAACTGTGCCTAACGGTACATACCGCTTCGTGAAGCGGAGCTAGTCTGAAGACAGTCCGGCCGACAAGGAGATGCAAAATGCCAAGCATGAAAACCATGAAAGCAGCCGTCGTTGAAAAATTTGGCGAGCCTTTAACCGTGCGAGAAGTTCCCATCCCAACGCCTGGCCCAGGACAGGCACTGGTACAAGTATTTGCGACTGGCGTGTGTCACACCGATCTGCATGCCGTGGACGGCGATTGGCCAGTCAAGCCAATGATGCCGCTCATTCCGGGCCACGAAGGAGCAGGAATCGTAACGGCGCTCGGACCAGGAGTTACCCACCTGAAAGAAGGCGACCGCGTCGGAATCGCCTGGCTGCACAGCGCGTGCGGACACTGCGATTATTGTCTCGCTGGATGGGAAACGCTTTGCCCGGAGCAGCAAAATTCCGGCTATTCGGTGAATGGAACTTTCGCGCAGTACGCTTTGGGGCAAGCGGATTACCTGGGACGAATTCCCAAGAACCTCTCATTTGTGGACGCAGCCCCGATCCTGTGCGCCGGTGTGACCACATATAAAGGATTGAAAATGACGGAAGCGCGCCCCGGCGAATGGGTTGTGATATCCGGAGTTGGCGGCCTGGGCCACATTGCCATTCAGTATGCGACAGCAATGGGTCTGCACGTCGCGGCAGTGGACCTGGGACCAGAAAAGATGGCGCTGGCGCGGAAGCTCGGCGCGGAAGTCACGATTGACGCGAAAACGCAGGACCCTGTGAAGGAAATCCAAAAACAAATCGGCGGGGCGCATGGAGCGCTGGTAACGGCAGTTTCACCGATCGCCTTCAAACAAGCTGTTGGAATGCTTCGCCGCGGCGGAACTTGCGTGCTGAATGGCCTGCCGCCCGGAGAATTTCCTGTTTCGATTTTCGACGTGGTGCTAAACGGCTACACGATTCGTGGCTCCATCGTAGGCACTCGCCTTGATCTGGAAGAGTCGCTTGCGTTTGCCGGAGACGGCAAGGTGAAGGCCACGATTGAAACTTTGCCGCTGGAATCCATCAACGATGTGTTCAGCCGACTCAAGAAGGGGCAGGTCAACGGACGCGTTGTACTCAGCCTGAAAGAGGAAGCGTTTGCGAAGCCAGCGTTGGCGCGGCTCGCGAGTTGATCCGGTTCAACCTGCGACCCGGCGGCGCCCGTCGGGTTCGCTATGTGGTCAGGCGGACGGATGCTTCAGGATCTCCGCCAAAGCGTGCAGGCGTGCCGAGTCAGCCGGGCTTTTCGACGTGGCGGCACTCTGTTCCAAGGACGGCGCCATGCTCTTCAACTTCGCCAGCCTACTCTTGCTCATATGCGAAGTCTCTGCGTTTTGGATCGCCTTTTGCAGAGATGCGATTTGGTCTGCCGACAAAGCTTGCGACCGGGACAACTGGTCGAGGTACGCCTTCGCCACAACCAACTTTGCAGGCCACTCTATTTTTTGCTGGTTCTGCACATTCAGCTCAGACACCTGAACCGTCTTCGCTGCGTCGATTTCGTTTTGCGTCAGAGACTTGGTCGGCGTCAGTTCGAAGATGTCCAGGCCGCGAGCAATTTCCGAACCGTAAATGTAGCCGTTGTACCAATACGCCGACCAGTCGCCGCCCAGCACGAGGACATTCGGATCAATCGGCCCGCGGTCGAAGTAGGCAATCTCGAAAGGATGCGCCGCGTCGGTGAAGTCCACAACGGAGATGCCGCCTTGGTACCAAGCCTGGACTTCGATGTCGCGGCCGGGGACCGGGATCAGCGAGCCGTTGTGCGCCACACAGTTTTCAGAGTCGCCCTGCGCAGCCGGCAATTTGTAATAGTTGGCGAAGGTCAGCTTGTTGTCCTTCAGACCGAAGATCGCATCCGCGCCCCACTTGTTCGGGTCGTTTGCACGGCATCGCGCCCCCAAGCCGCCGCCCCACTCGTCGGTAAACACGACTTTGCTCCCATCATTTGAGAACGAAGCCGAGTGCCAGTAGGAATAGTTTGGATCGTTGACCGCATCCAAGCGCTTCGGATGTACCGGGTCCTTGATGTCGAGTAGAAGTCCATTACCGGAGCAGGCGCCGGCGGCCAACCCAATCGCCGAGTACACCGTGATGTCGTGGCACTGGTTCGTGTCGGCAGGCTTCTCGCTGCCCTTTTTGCCGTGAGTGCCGCCGTTGTTCAGGCCGTTGAGCGCGCCGGTTCGCGGATCGATGAATACGCGAGGGCTGGAAACCACCTTCGCATCCTGCGGCGCAGCCACCGGAACTTTGATTACGTCGATGCGAAACAGCGCCGTATTCGGGTCTTTGTCCGGCTCTTCACCAGAGCACCCAGCCAACTCTTCCGGCTGCCGCACAAATGATGTGCCCGAAACATAGATATAAACGTTGTCTTTGTCGTTCGGATCCGTCACCAGCGTATGCGTATGCGAGCCGCGGCACGTCTGGACGGCCGCAACTTGCTTCGGATTTTTGATATCGGAAATGTCGAAGATCCTCACGCCTCGGAAACGGTCTTTTTGCGCTGCGGGCAAGCGACGCTTTTTTTCTTTTTCCTGCTCTGGAGTCGGCGGAGGCCCCGGAGGAAATCCCTGCGCGCCGCAATCCAGGCGTCCATTCGGCATCTCCACCGACATGAACAGCAGATTTTTATATGCCGACACATCGCCCTGCCCGCCCGGGCACACAAGCGAAGTCAACAACGTGGCGTTCGCCGGATGGGAAATGTCAAAGATATTCACGCCATAAAAATTTCCCTGGAACAGGTGATCGCCCTGGAACGCCAAGTCCGAGTTCGAGAAAGCAAGCTGCGCGATGACCAACTGCAGCGGCTTCGGGATCTTCGAGCTGTTGCCTATCCCAAGCTGGCCAAAAACTTTCTGCACCTTGGGATCATCGGGATCGGAGGAGCCCAGTTGAAACGCGTCCGGCTTTTTGAGCAGCAGCAGGTGCTTAATGCCCAGTGACGCTTCGCCCGCGTCATACAACCCGGGTTTCAGCTTGGCGCGCGGATCGTTCGCATCCGATCCCGTCATCCCTGGTGGCAACGTTGGCGCCGGTTGCGGAGCAAATGGATTCTCTTCTTCTTCCGCGTCTCCTTCCGCGGATTTCTGCGCGGGCGCCGCGGCTTCAGGCTTTTGTGCCTGTGGCGGAGTTGCGGGCGTCTGCGCCTGCATACGGCTCACGCCGAAACAGGAAATTAGCGCGGCCCCCAATACACACAACACAAGACTGGACACTCGGTTCATCATTTCTCCTCTGACGATTTTTTCTCCAACATAGTCTGCATAATCCTGATTTCGGCGCGTTGCCCGCTGTCCACATCCGTCGCGAAGTTGAACAGATCAGCATCCTGCCCCGCGCCCGCGGTGTCGAACAAATCCTTCACCATGGTCAGCGCGCCGTTATGGTGCTGAATCATTCCTGTCAAAAATAAGCGGTCGAACTCGGCGCCGCTCGCTTTCCGCAGAGCTTCCATCTGCTCTGGCGAAAGCATGCCCGGCATAAGAGGCATCACTTGATGCGACATATCCATGCCCGGCATTTCCGGCATCGGCATGGAAAGTGATTCTCCGCGGGCCGCCAGCCACCGCTTCATAAAGCTGATTTCGTCTGACTGCGAGCTGCTGATGCGCGCTCCCAGCAAGCGCAACTCCTTGTTCTCTGTATGCGAGGCAATCAGCGCCGTCATTTCCACCGCTTGCGCATGATGCATGATCATGCCCTGCATGAACTCGACGTCAGCTTGCGAGCGTGGCGGCAGTGTGGCTTTCGTCGAGGGCGGCAGCGTCTTGCTCGGCTTACCCGGCGCGCCCGGCTGCACCACAACAGGCTTCGCCGGATCGGTCTGCTTTGCGCGCACGCTGGAACAGAAGAAACTGGTGGAAGCGCTAACGGCGAGCAGCATGCGACATAGCTTCTTTCGCCGATACCGTTCGATCCGCTTCGGATTTGGAGGAAGTGTCGATCCAACGCTCGGATAGAGATGCGACGTAGAGCCAAGTCGGACGGAGTAGGGGTGAGTTAGGATTGGGAGCTTTCTCCGGACCTTCGCATTCCTATGACGGGCGGCCAAGAAACTACACCGATGGTCACGCCAACGTGGCAGCATAGACTAAGAGTGTGCGTGATAGCAACGTTTCCGAATTTGGGCAATCCAGGAGAAATTCGGAAACAGTCCTGAACTGTTTGCCGGCTAGTGGGGAGAGTCTGGCTTTGCAGGTTGCCACAATTCGATCGGATTTCCCTCAGGGTCATGCAGGCGGGCGAATCGGCCGTTGGGATAAGACTGCGGGTCAATCTTGACCTCGATTCCAGCGGCTTGTAGCTGGGCTGTCATTTTGTCGAGATCCCGGACTCGAAAGTTCAGCATCCAGACCTTCTGGGTATCCCCGAAATAGTCGCTCGTCTCCTTGAATGGAGCGAAAGCGGTGGGTCCGGCCTCTTGCTGCCAAGGGGATTCCCCATAGCTCGTTGGTATGACCGAGACTCCCAGGTGTTGCTGGTACCAAAGCCCCAGCGCTTTCGGATCTTTGGCTCGGAAGAAGAATCCTCCGATTCCCGTCACCTTTTCCATTTCCGTTCCTCCAGCGATCCCATCGCGAACAACAGCCCCTGCAGGGGAAGGGGAGACCTTTGGCTGCGTGGGTGTCTGCGCGGCTATGCCGAGTTGGTTCCGTCCCAAGATGAAGCTCGACCCGAAAGCAAATGACAGAGTTCGAAGCAGTTGGCGTCTTAGAAAAAGCATCCCATCCTCCTATCGAGAGGAGCGCGACCCGGTCTACGATACCTGCTTAAACGGAGTTCAGGGAAGCGCAAAGATGAGGTTCTGGGCGAGTTGCCGGGGAGTGGGAAGCAACAGTCAGACCGGTTTGCGCTGTCGCGCTTGGCCTAGAGCTTAGTAAGGCGGGTAATCGGAAACCGACTCAACACCTATCCAGTCCGTTGGTTGAGCCTCTGCCAAGACGGGTGCTATTCTGCTTTCTATGGCGGATCCCGCTATCTCCCCGCCCGAACTAACTCCTGCAGCGCCGCTCGAACATTCCCGGCGCCAGCTCGAAGCCTTGCTCGAAGTGGCCGAATCGATTGCGCAGCATCGCGATCTTGCCGCTCTTTTTCATGATCTTGCCGAGCGCCTGCATTGCGTCGTTGATTTTGATTTCCTCACGCTGGTCCTACACGACCCCGATCGCAATGTCATGCGTTTGCACATTCTAGAAACACGCCTCCCAACGCCGGTGAAAACAGGCAGCGAATCGCCAGTGGAAGGACATCCTTCGGGTTGGGTCTGGCAATCGCAGCAGCCGTTTGTCGTGACCGACACGGAAGAGGATCACCGCTTCCCCGATTTCCTGCATCGGCTGCGCGAAGTCGGCGTGCGCTCCTTGGCAATGGTTCCTCTTACCACTGCGCAGCATCGCCTCGGGGCAATGGGTTTCGGCCGGCTTGTGCCGCAAGTCATCACGGATACGGAACTGCAATTCATGCAACGTGTTGGCAGCCAGGTTGCGGTGGCTGTCGATAATGCGCTCAATTTCCAGACTTCTCAGGCCTTTCAAATCCAGCTTGCGCGTGAACGCGACCGCCTTCAGGTTCTTCTCGACGTGAACAACGTTCTCGTCTCGACGCGCGAACTCCGTGAACTCTTTCGCGGCATCGTCAGCTCTCTCGAAAAAGTGATTCATCATGATTACACCAGTCTCGCTCTTCGCGACTCCGCCTCGGGCCTGTTGAAAATTCACGCGCTCGATTTCTCCAGCAGCCCGGCCCTCTTCGACCAGGAAATCACTGTCCCTCTCGACACCACGCCCTCCGGCATCTGCTTCACCACCGCTCAGCCGCTCCTCGCTCGCGGTGCGGAGATCGATCGGTTTCCGAATGAAATCATTCGCAGGCTCCGGGCGGAAGGTGTGCAAACGATCTGCTGCGTTCCGCTGATCACGCAGAGCCGCACTTTCGGCACACTTAATCTCGCCAGCCGCCGAGAGGACGCATTCCCTCACCAGGACGTCGAGCTACTGCTGCAAGTCGCCGCGCAAATTGCCATCGCCGTGGAAAACGCTCTGGCTTTCAAACAAATTGACGCCCTGAAGGACAAACTTGCCGAAGAAAAGCTTTATCTTGAGGAAGAAATTCGCAGTGAGTTCAATTTCGAAGAAATCATCGGGGACAGTCCCGCGCTAAAGCGTGCGCTGGCCCAGGTGGAAGTGGTCGCTCCCGCCGGCACCGCTGTCCTCATTACCGGCGAAACCGGCACCGGCAAGGAGCTCATCGCTCGCGCCATTCACAACCTCAGCCCGCGCCGCGAGCGCACGTTTGTGAAAATCAATTGCGCCGCCATCCCCAGCGGGCTGCTCGAATCCGAGCTCTTCGGCCACGAGCGCGGCGCCTTTACCGGCGCTCTTGCGCAAAAAATCGGGCGCTTCGAACTCGCTGACCGCGGCACGCTTTTTCTCGATGAAGTCGCTGACCTTCCGCTCGAGCTACAGCCGAAACTTCTGCGCGTCCTTCAGGAGCAGGAGTTTGAACGTCTTGGCAGCAATCAAACGCAGCGCGTCGATGTCCGCATCGTTGCGGCCACGAACGGAGATCTGGCAAAGCTCGTAGCCGAGCGCACTTTCCGGAGCGATCTCTATTACCGCCTAAACGTTTTTCCCATTCACATCCCCGCGCTCCGCGAGCGCCCGGAAGATGTCCCACTGCTCGTCCGCTATTTCGTGCAGAAATTCAGCCGCCGCCTCAACAAATCCGTCGCCTACGTTCCCGCTGACGCCATGGAGGCGCTTGCCAGCTATTCCTGGCCCGGCAACATTCGCGAACTCGAGAATTTCATTGAGCGCGCAGTCCTTCTCTCTCCTGGCAAAGAATTACGTGTCACTATTTCCGAACTGAAACCCATTACCGCTGCTGATGACGCAGGCGCGGATTCCTCATCGTTCCACGCCTCCGTAACTCCTTCTACTTCTCTAACCTCATCGATTTCCACTCTCGAAGACGCCGAACGCCAGCACATTCTCCGCGCGCTGCGGCAAACCGAGTGGCGTATCGCCGGTTCGAAGGGCGCCGCCGTTCTCCTTGGCATGAAGCGCACCACCCTCCAGGCGCGCATGCGCAAACTCGGCATTCGCCGCCCGGTCTAAAGCTCCACCGGCGCATAATTCCCGCCACTCCTTATCGGTTTTTTCACTTGGCTTTCTTCTATGTGAGGAGTAGATTCCTTTTCAACCAGCCACCTGCGAGGTCCCCATGAAACTGCTTGCCGGTGTTTTCGTTTTCTTGTCGTTCGGTCTTCTCTCGCTTGCGCCGCCCGTTTCTGAAGCCCCCACCGGCTTCGACAACAAAAGCAACGGTTTCGTCGACGACGCCACACACACCGCCGACCAGGCCAAATTCGAAGAAGTCGAGGCGCTCACCGACGGCCTCGGGCCGCTGTACAACGCGCAGTCTTGCCGCGAGTGCCATCAAAATCCCACGTCTGGCGGCTCCAGTCAGGTTAGCGAATTGCGCGTCGGTCACAACAATGCTCAGGGCGTGTTTCAAAATCCGGAAGTTCCCATCAATCACGGCGCAGAAGTAATCAAAGGCCGCTCTTTGATCAACGACCGAGCCATCTGCCCCAGCGGGGCTTTCCCTAGCACCGAAATTCAGGAGCATGTTCCCGACACCGAGAAGATTCGCACGTTTCGCGTTTCTCTAAATCTTCTCGGCGACGGATTTGTCGAAGCGCTCTCGGACCAGACCCTGCTCGACCTCGCCAAAGACCAGTGCAAAAAGAGCCACGGCAAGATTTGCGGTCAGGCACTTTACGTCCCCATCGTGGAGGTTCCGGGCAAGACCGCTGTTGGCCGCTTCGGCTGGAAAGATCAGCACGCCAGTCTTTTGTCTTTTTCAGCTGACGCGTACCTCAATGAGATGGGAATAACCAATCGCCTTCAGCCTGATGAAGTCACCAGTCTTTGCAACACGGCCACCGAACCCAACGATACGCCCGGCGCCGACGGCCTCTCCGATATCGATCACTTCGCGCGATTTATGCGGGCCTCGGAAGCCCCGGCTCGCGACGTCACGCTTTCGCAAACTCCCGAAGCCAAGAATGGGGAGGCGATCTTTGACAAAGTTGGCTGCGCGACTTGCCACGTCACAACGCTCACCACTGCCGCCGCCGGCACTGTGATCAACGGCGGCAACTTTACGATCCCGGCTGCGCTCGGCGACAAAACGTTTCATCCTTACGGGGATTTCCTTATGCATAACGTTGGTACCGGCGACGGAATCGTTCAGGCCATTCCCGAGCACTACGGCAAAAGAATTGCCGCGCATCCCGACTTGATGCGCTCAACATTCCCCAAATTCCAGAGCACCGCCAACAAGGTCCGCACCGCGCCGCTGTGGGGCGTTCGACTCCATTCGCGCCTGATGCACGACGGAGCGTCGACCACACTCTCTGACGCCATTCGGCGCCACCGCGGCGAGGCCGCGCACGTCACGGATGAATTCGAAAAGCTGACACCCGCGGAAAAGAAAGCTTTGCTTACTTTTCTACTGTCTCTTTGACGGTTAGACACGGCTGGCGGAGTGGTTTCTTTTTTTTACATCGGGCACGGCATGCCGTGCCCCTACGGCCCTTTGCCGGCTATCGAATGCTTCATTCGAACTGAAGCACAACGATCTCGGGATTCGAACCAAGCCGCAGAGGTGGTCCCCATGTGCCGGCTCCGCTCGACGTGAATACCTGCATTTTCCCGATCCGGCTCAGGCCGTAAACGAACTGGCGGTAGATCCGCCGCGCCATCCAACTCCACGGAATAAATTGCCCGACATGCGTATGCCCGGAAAGTTGCAGGGAAACGCCTGCAGCCTCGGCAACACGTGGATGGTCGGGTGCATGCGTCAAGAGAATGCTGGCGCGTTCGCGATCCACGCCGACGCCCTCCAGCACGGACGCAAAATGTGCGTCATGCGTTGCGTGACGGTAGGGCACGCCAATAATTTGCAAGCCGTCCGCTTCCACTTTCTCGTTGCTGAGCACGCGCACTCCAGCGGCCTCAACGGCCCGCAAGTATTTGCTGTCGTCGCCAAATTGCTCGTGGTTCCCGGCCACAAAGTACACACCGTGCGGCGCCGTTAACTTGCTCAAGGGAGCGGCTGCCCGTTTTGCATCAATCGCCGTTCCGTCGTACAAATCGCCGGCAATAAAAATCGCGTCAGGCTCTTCCTGCAGAATTTTCGCTACCATGCGACGCAGAAAGCTGCCGTTGCGCACGTGACCCAGGTGTAGATCGCTGATCAGCGCGGCTTTGCGCCCACGCCAGGCTTCCGGCAAGTTCGTCAGCCGCACCGTAATTCGCGTTATGCGCGTCCAGCTCGCGTTGAACACACCATAGACACCCGCCGCCATCGCCGCCCCAAACAGCACTTCCACGATCAGATGGAAATTCGCATGCAACCCGGCGGCCCTCGTCACTCCGAAAACAACCCACGAGGAGACGGCCGCAAGAAAGAGAAAACTCAGCATGCCCAACCAAATCGCCGCCGCGCGGTAAAACACGCGCAAAGCCGCACCTGTATACCGAAAAGCCAAAAGCGAAGCCGCTAGAAAACTGACGGACAAGACTCCCATTAGAATTTTGAGCCACAACGGTCCGACTGCTCCGCTTTCCCCGGCCGATATCGTCCAGGTCTCATAGAGCAGAAAATGAGTCAAAAAAAGAACCGTCTGAATCACCGCAATAAAACCGAGCAATCCTGGTCGTATTCGCATGGCTAATTAGATTCCCCAACCCCTCATTTGTATTCATGGTCTTCGCGGCTATCTGTCGACTGCCCGCACCCCTCGATCGGGCCGAGAGGGGGGTTCAGAAGCCTTTTCAAAAAACGTCCGTCTAATTGGGCGGCACGTATAGAATAGGCCGGCCTTTACCGCACTGCTTCGTGAAGGGATTCCCGCGAGGAGACAAATCATGAAAAAAGCTCTTCTTCTGCTTCTTTTAATCACTGTCCGTCCCACGCTGGTGCTCGCGCAGAATCAAAAACTTCCCGAAGGCATCTGGGAGGGTTATGACGGCGAATGGCTGCATGTCTCGCAGCAACTCGTCGCCCTTGCCGAAGCCACTCCAGCGGAGAAATTCTCCTGGCGTCCCGCGCCAGGTGTGCGCGCCACCAGCGAGGTGTACATGCACATCGCCCTCGCCAATGTTTACTTGCTCAGTGTGACCGGCCCCAAAATGCCCGCGGAAATGAAAGAGGGGATGGAGAAATCGGTTACTGCAAAGGCCGAAGTCATTAGCTGGCTCAAGCGTTCGCTGGACGCCGTGAAGCAAGCCCATCTCGCAGTAACGCCGAAAGATCTCGAACGCAAAGTTCACATCGCGGATCGAGACGCCACTGTCGACGGAATGTATTTGCGGATCATCGTTCACGCCAACGAGCACATGGGACAGCTCATCGCTTACGCTCGAATGTCGGGGGTCGTCCCGCCCTGGTCAAATAGCCAATAGAGCCGTGTCTCTTGTAGGGGTGGGGCTTGTTTATCGTGTAAGGTCCCCGCCCGCGTCTTTCTTTTTGTTTCGCTTGTGCAGAGGTTGGGCTTCAGCCTGGCTATTCGGTTAGAATCCACCTCATGCCCAAGGCTGTTCTCCTCTTTGCGTTTCTGTTTCTCGGCGCCAAGTTGTGCATCGGACAGCAAACCGCACCCGACGTTAATATCCAAGTTCACGGCGATCAACCCGACGGCCCGCTTCCGCCCATTTGGAATTATTTTGGCTACGACGAGCCGAATTATACTTACGCGTCAAACGGCAAGAAGCTGCTAGGCGAACTTGCGGCCCTCAGCCCTGTCGCAATCCACATTCGTGTCCATAACCTGCTGACTAGTGGCGACGGCTCGGCCTCGCTTAAGTGGGGCTCTACAAATGTTTACACCGAGGACGCTCAGGGGAATCCGGTCTATAGCTGGACGATTCTCGACCGCATCTTTGATACGTACCTCGCGCTGCGCATCAAGCCGCTCGTGCAAGTCGGCTTCATGCCCGAAGCCCTCTCAACGCACCCGCAGCCGTATCGCCACAACTTTCCTCAAGGCACGATCTTCACCGGCTGGGCGTATCCGCCGAAGGATTATCAGAAGTGGGCGGACGTCGTATTTCACTTTGCCGCACATCTGCGCAACCGATATGGCGAGGCCGAGACAAAAACGTGGCTTTGGGAAATTTGGAATGAGCCGGACATCGATTATTGGAAAGGAAGTCCGCAAGAGTATTTCAAACTCTACGATTTTGCTGCTGCCGCGATTCTGCGGGCCTTGCCGGGTACTTCTGTCGGCGGCCCCGACACGACGGGCCCCGCCTCTCCCAAAGCCGCTGAGTTTTTGCGCAAATTTCTCGAGCACTGCGCGCACGAGCAAAATTTTGCCACCGGCAAGATCGGCTCGCCTCTGGCTTTCATCAGCTTTCATCCGAAAGGAGCCACCGAGTGGCGCGAGGACCACGTACAAATGGGCGTCGCGCGGCAGTTGGCTTCCATTGAAGAAGGTTTCAAAATCGTGGCGTCTTTCCCTGAATGGCGCAACACACCCATAATTCTTGGAGAATCGGACCCCGAAGGCTGCGCTGCGTGTAGCGCGCGGACCAATCCGCAGAATGCGTATCGCAACGGCGCACAATACGCCTCCTACACGGCGGAAGTACTGAACACTATCTACGACTTGTCTCGGCGCGAACAAATCATCGTCGCCGGCGCGGTCACGTGGTCCTTTGAATTCGAAAGTCAGCCATTTTTTGAAGGGTTTCGCGAACTGGCCACCAACGGCCTGGACAAGCCAGTGTTAAATGCGTTTCGAATGTTTGGATTGCTCGGCACGGAACGCGTGAAGTTTTCGAGTTCCGCGGCGCTTCCCGCCAAGGAAGTGCTGCGCGCCGGAGTCCGAGGCCAGCCAGACATCAACGCCATCGCCACGCGCAAGGATCACGAAATCGAAGTTTTGATTTGGAATTACCACGACGCCGACTTGAGCGTTGACGCTGCGAAGATTGAACTGTCTGTCGAGGGTCTGCCGGGAAACCTCAGCCGAGCGCTACTGGAACACTTTCGGATCGATTCTGATCACAGCAATGCGTTCACGGCGTGGAAAGAAATGGGATCGACGCAAACACCTTCTGATCGTCAATACGAGCAACTTGAGAGTGCCGGGCAATTGCAGCTTCTGGAGTCGCCTTCATTTCTAGCGATCGAGAGTGGCACGGCGCACTTGCGATTTACGTTGCCGCGCCAAGGTCTTTCGCTCATCCGCATCGGCTGGCAATAGCTCAGAGTCTTTTCCGCCCAGAGCGCGTTTATTTTTGAGTTCAGAGAGTTTTGGACTCACTCAGTGCAAGTACGGCGTAAGCCGTAGCCGCATCTTTCATGAAGCGCGCTGTGTCCGGACTGATGTGATGTTCTTCGTCGTTGTTTAAGGAGTAGGCTGGCCAGAAACCTTCCGTCCGGTTCTGGTTAGCCGTCAGCCACGCAAGCCCTTTTTGCAATTGCGCATTTTCGCGGGATATCCCCGCCTGTTGCAGCGCGAATGTAATCAGACCTGTCGCATACCCATCGCTCTGGGCTACCTGCGGAGTTCCATCATGTCGCTTCCAATCCCCGGACATCGAGGTCAGGCTCCAACCTCCGTCCGGCTGCTGCTTGGCAAGCAACTCGCTAATGATTGCCTTCTGCCGTTCGGGCTCGAGCAGACCGGGCACTTTCGCCGAAGCCCATAACAGCACGGCACCATTGCTCAAAGTCTGCGCTGCGCTTTCGCGGTTCAAATATTCGCTGAGCATTTTTAAATTGTTTTGGATTTCTGGTTTCGCGCGGTAATTTTCTGGAGCCGTTCCCACTGCAATAGCCGCCAGCGCCGCTCCATAAAAATCCGAGTCGTCCGCTTCCCAAGGTTCATTCTTGAACCTCAGCCAGAGCCACGCTCCCTTTTGCCCGCCCGTGGTCTTTTGCTCGGCCCACATGTTTTCAAACGCCGCGCGCGTAGCCTCGCTCAAATGCCCGCTCTGCACACCTGTGCTCGCGTCGTTGCTAGCAAGGATCAGCGCATTAAGAACCGATTCCGTGCCCCGAGATTCGACGCTCTTGTACACGCCGCGATCCGCATCCGTGTAAAACGGCGCCACTTCCTTCCAGAGCCGCACGCGCTTCGTCACATTGTCCAACAGTCGTCGTTCATTGGCGGAAGGCCCCTGCTCCGCAAGCGCGGTGCGAAGCGCCGGTCGCGACATGGCGTAAGGCACCGCCGTATGACACGAGACGCAAAAAGTGTCGTGATCCCGCGCGGCCCGCTGCCATCCCATCCACCAACCAGCTCTTTGATCGAGGTAAGCCGCCGCAGCCTTCTGATCCCACGAGTTCGCCACGCGGGTTTCAGGTTGATCCAGGGAAACCGTTTTGGACCGTGAATAGCCGGAGTCAGCCGCCCCAGTTTCCATTTGCCAACTTGCCGCGAGGATTCCCGCTACCAGGCATGCCGCCAAGACAAATATTCGCCGCATGGCCCCCCTTTCTTCCATCAACAATTCGGCAAAACTCCGACGCGCTGAACGCCGTTCATTACTAGTGCGCAGACCGCGACTATTCCTCACTTGCGTAGTGCATATACATCGACTGAATTCCAACACGGCCCGGACCCGTGAATCGGTTGACAATCAAATTGAATCCGCCGAATAAGCCGCTGGTCAGCCGGTCCACCACCGTCTCCATGCGCACTCTGGGATCTTTGTAGAGCCAGCCGCCGGGTTCGATGTCAATGATTTCGCCTGGTCCCAATACTTTTTCAAAAACGTTCCCATAGCCATGCAGCCACAGGATGCCATCACCCGCTTGATTGTGGAACTTGTCAATGAAAAAACCGGTCCCACCGAAAAGCATGTTCGCGGCGCCCTTCACTCGTTCAAAGGTGTAGTCGATGCTGTCGGTAGCCGCCAGGAATTGGTGCTCGCGCACGTCCAGTTCCTGTCCCTGCGGCAGATGAATCGGAACAATGTGCCCGGCGCCGTCGCGGCTGAAGGCGATCATTCCTGCCCCGCGCGCTTCGGTGACAAACACCTGCATCCCCGCCATCATTCGCTTCAGCGCCCCTTTCATGAGCTTCAAACTGATTTTTACGGTCGGGTGCTTCCACAACAAAATGTGATGCTCGAAGTAAACGGACCTCGCTGAGACGTCGATTGTGAGCATGGGCACGAGCTCGCCGTCAATGTGGTAGGTTACGCCGCCAAACGTTTCGGATTCGGCGCTGGTTGGCAGGAGTTGCGGTAGTCCGCTCATCGGTGTAGGCCCCTCGTTTCTCGTAGTCTATCGCAATTTTGCTCTCGACCATTCAAGCTGGCGGTTGTCCACCCATCTGCATACATGGAATCCCAAGTCTCCTTGCAATCCAACACCTGGTTGTACAAAGTTCAGTCCTGAGAAAAATCCAATGCGGCGATCTTGTTGTCTTTAGTCATCTGAAGCGACAAGAAAAGCTCCATAGCTTCATAGTTCCCGCGGTATTGATAGCTGCGCCGTTCTCCTTCCTCCCCTCGTTTGATCAGGTCCAATGATTTTAAAGGACCGAGCTCCTTCAAATAGTCACTTATTCCCTTAATCGCTTCAGGGAAGAGCTTCGCTCGCAGCTCGGGAGTAAATCGATCCTGATCAGCTTTTCCCGCAGCAATCTCCTGCAGCAGATTTCGCACCAACATCGCTGTTTGCGGCTCTTTGTCCTCAACCGGCTTGATCTCTGTTGGCATAAGCGCCGGAACGTAAAGGCCCGCCACGGTGTGCGCGATTTTGCCCGGTTGCGCATGGCCTGCGTCGAGATTCGTCAGAACCACGACCGTCAGTTTGTCGTCCACGTATCTGGAAATATCGCAGGTAAAACCCTGCCATGCTCCTCCGTGCTCGATCACCTTGTGCTCGTTTATCTGCTTGATCTCCCATGCAAATCCGTAGTTCGCTTTATTGGGCTGCCCATTATTAAGCTTCATCACGGTCCACATCTGGTCGAGGCTCGACCGCTTCAACAGTCTTTCGGTGTACAGCGCCGAGTCCCATTTCTCCAGATCCAGGACCGTAAAGTAGAGCGTCCCATCCGCCGTCGAATTAAACGTCGGTGAGACCCACTCCTGATTTTTCAGCTCCCCCTTGACGAGCTCGTAGCCTGTGGCGCGGTGCGGAATTATGTCCCTATCGCTGATGATTCGCGTCGAAGTCATTCCCAATGGCCTGAAGATCCGCTCTTGCAAATAATCCCCATAGAATTCTCCGGTCACCCTGTGAATCAAGATGCCCAGCAAAACATAATTCGTATTGCGGTAGCTCCAATCTTCCCCAGGTTTAAAGTCCATCGGCATCGCCGAAATTCTCTTGTAGAGCTCATCTTCCGGCATGTCCAGCCGCAGGTAGAAGGGCCCGTCCGGCTTGGTGCGCAACCCGTTCTCATATTCGCTAAGCCCCGAGGTATGGCTCAGCAGATTTCGAATCTTGATGCCCTTCCAGGTTTCAGGCGCGTCTGGAAAATATTTCTGTACGGGATCGTCAAGCGTGACCTTGCCTTCCTCCACCAGCATCATCACGGCAGTTGCTGCAAATTGCTTCCCCACCGACCCCGATTGAAAAATCGTATCTGCCTTCACTGGCACGTCCCATTCCAGGTTGGCAATGCCATACCCTTCCGCCTTGACGATTTTGCCGTCTCGATACACTCCCAGGGCCAACCCGGGAATACGCTCCCGCTGCATCTCCGCGCGCAAATACGCGTCTACCTTCGCGCCCTCATCGGCCGGCGATGGGGACGAGCTCGCCGCCAGCAATGCAGCACAAAACAGCAGGACACCGCTCTTCACCACAAGTTTGCTCATCGCGCCTCCGCACACCCTCAAACCCAATGCAAATACAACATTTCCCCGGCCTTAGCCAGTATTGTTCTTCCGCATCCGCAAAGCGTCAGCGTGTAAATCTAAGCAAATCGTCTTTCCGCTGTATCGATAAACGAAAAAAGAGCGCACACTACTTGCGAGGGCAATCACATGTTGGCAGTGGCAGGAGTCTGGAAGAAAAAGCGCGACGACTTGAAATCAAAACGGAATTCGCTCTTCGAAAAGTATGCGAAGCACCCCGAGGATTTTCACCTCGCTCTTGAAATTAAAAAGATCGACGACGAAATCGCCGATTGCACTGTGCACGTGGAACAAGAACGCCGCTCCGAGCGCTCCTCCACGCCTGCGAAAAAGCAACTGACACCCCATAAGTAAAGGAATCTCTCCTATCCGCCACTTGGCGTGCGCCGCTCAATGTGCTCTTCTATTAAGGACGCCATGCCACGAATGCGACCAACGTCTACCCGCCGCGGGGCAGTGCCCCGTTGGGTCATTACCTCGTTACCTTTTCTGTTTTTCCCTGCTTTTGCTTCCGCGCAACAAGATCAGGTCAACGAGCCGGTCATCCGCTTTGTCCGCAACCCCGATCCCGCTCCGGATTTCAAACTAACCGCGCTCGATGGCAAACCCCTCACACTCGC
>Ga0207136_1025_pt1 | contig 37045 bp, 36 predicted proteins | sample Alteio_BWMinHeat_8_FD_153552 | JGI IMG/M metagenome (GOLD analysis project Ga0207136, IMG submission 153552) | Enriched cells from forest soil in Barre Woods Harvard Forest LTER site, Petersham, Massachusetts, United States -... | ecosystem: Environmental > Terrestrial > Soil > Temperate forest >...
GGCCCTTTGCGGTGTCTAGGGCGATGACGATTCGAATGGGTAACAGTTTTTTTGTAAGTTGTTGGAGAAAGCGGGTGTTGACTTTCCCTCTGCGAAACGCGGCGCTGCCCATAATGATTTGGTCCGCGCCCCACTTGGCAATTCCCTCGGCACGCGCGACGGTTCGAATGCCGCCGCCGATCCGGACTTTGAATTTGAAACGTTTGCGTGCTTCGAGACAGAGTTCGCGGGCCAGCGCATTGTTATCGCCCGAGCCAATGGCGGCGTCCAGGTCGATGAGATGCAGCCAGGGATAGGATTTGAATCTTTCGAGTAGGCCGAACACATCGGCAACGGCGAGTTCGCGTTTGCGGCCGTGGACTAGCTGGACGGCTTGGCCGCCTTGGAGATCGATGCAGGGAATCAGCACGGCAAACGGACCTCGATGTTGCGCGCCGCCAGATACTGCTTGAGCTCGCGGATGGATTGCGCATGGTCGTGGAAGATGGAAGCAGCGAGGGCCGCGTCAGCCGCCCCTTCCGAAAAGATCTCCGTGAAATGTTCCGGAAGTTTTGCGCCGCCGGAGGCGATCACAGGAACAGAAACGGTGCGCGAAATGGCCGAGGTAAGAGGCGTATCAAAACCGAGTTGCGTGCCGTCGCGATCAACGGAAGTGAGCAGAATTTCGCCTGCGCCGAGTTCGACGCCTTGTTGCGCCCACACGAGAGCATCGCGACTGGCAGAGTCGCGGCCGCCCCGCACCATGACATCCCAATGATCGTTGGCAAGCTTTGCGTCGATGGCGAGGACGACGGCCTGAGCGCCGAATTCGCGAGAGAGTTCCGAGATGAGTTCAGGTCGAGCGACAGCGGCAGTGTTGACGGTCACTTTGTCAGCGCCGGCGCGGACTACGGAGCGAGCGTCGTCCAGCGTCCGAATGCCTCCGCCCGCCGTAAGCGGAATCGCCAGTTCCGCCGCAACGCTTCTGATCGTTTCGAGAAATGTGGGACGCCGGTCTCGGGACGCGGCGATATCAAGCACAACAAGCTCATCCGCGCCCTCCGCGTTGTAGCGCGCAGCAAGAGCAACGGGATCGCCCGCATCACGCAACCCCACGAAGTTCACGCCTTTAACGACGCGCTCGCCGTCGGTGTCGAGGCACGGAATGATGCGATGAGCGAGGCTCATGAGTGTTCTCGGGTTCCCCGGTAAAAGGTGATTCCTCGCTTTGCTCCGAATGACAATTGTTTGGACATCGTCAGTGACCTTCGCAGACCGCTAAAAAGTTTTGGAGGACGCGCGCGCCCGCATAGGCACTCTTCTCCGGGTGAAACTGGACCGCGAAGATATTTTGTTTTTCGATGACGGCGGCGAATTCCGCGCCGTGGCTGCACAGAGCCACTGCCTCCCCGTTGGCGTCTGTGGCGGCGAAAGTGTGCGCGAAATAAAAATACGCATCTGTGGGAATGCCTTCCAGCAGGCGCGAGGTGCGAGTGAGCTTGAGCTGATTCCAGCCCATGTGGGGAAGCTTGACGATGGCGGGTAGGGAACGAACCGAAGTCGGAAAGAGTTTCAGGCCCGTAAGTTCAGGTGCCTCTTCGCTGGTTTCATAGAGCGCCTGCAGGCCCAAGCAGACACCAAGAAAAGGAATGCCACGTTGGATCGCATCGAGTAAAGGCGCACGAAGCGCGCGTTCGTCCAGGGCCCGAATCAGTGCGGCGTAGTGGCCCACACCCGGGAGAAGGAGCGCTTCGGCTTTGGCAACGCACTCTGGCGATTGGGACCGCTCGCTTGCGGTACCGAGCCGTTGCAGCGCGCGCTCGACGCTCGTCACATTGCCCGCGCCGTAATCGATGAGCGTAACCTTCATAGAAGGCCTTTCGTGCTCGGAAGAACGCTGCGAAGCCGCTTGTCACGCGAGACGGCAAAACGCAGCGCGCGCGCGAACGCTTTGAATATGGCTTCGACTTGATGATGCGACGAGCGGCCGTAGAGCACGCGCAAATGTACATTAGCGCGCGCGGCTTGCGCGAAGCCTTGAAAAAAATCTTCCGTCAGTTCGGTTTGGAAATCGCCGACCCTCTTGGAGGAGATTTTCGCGTTGATGACGCAGTATGGTCTGCCGCCGAGATCGACGGCTGCTGCAGCGAGCGTTTCGTCCATGGGCATCAGGAAATATCCAGCGCGCAGGATGCCGCGTTTTGAGCCGAGCGCTTTCACGAGAGCTTCTCCCAGCGCGATGCCAACGTCCTCGACAGTGTGGTGCTGATCGACATCGAGGTCGCCCTTCGCGATGATTTCCAGGTCGAAAGCTCCGTGACGCGCCACGAGATCAAGCATGTGGTCGAAAAAACGAATGCCGGTTGCCACGCGAGATTTCCCCCGGCCGTCGAGATTCAGCTTGAGCCGGATGTCGGTTTCGTTTGTCTTCCGATGAATGTTGGCGATGCGTGTCATACGATCACCGGTAGCGCTTGATAAGTTTCAGCAAGCGTTCCATTTCTTTTTGTGTGCCGATGGAAAGACGAATTATGCCCGGACCGATGTCTTTGGCGCGATCGCGGAGGAGGACGCCCTTTTTCTGGAGTTGCTCGCACATTTCGGAGCCGCCGGCGCCGAAGTCGGCGAGGAGGAAATTACCGGCGCTCGGATAGGTTCTCACACGTAGTTTGTGAAGTTCTTTTTCGAACCACGCGCGGGTGCGCAGGGTGTTTTTGATATAGAGCTTCATCGTTCTGGAATCGCCAACGGCGGCTTTCGCGGCGGCCAGCGCGGCTACGTTGACGGGGAAGGGCGCCGTGGCGCGGCGAAGGACCGCGAGCGATTCCGCGCAGGCAATGACCGCGCCGAGGCGAAGGCCGGCGAGACCTGCGGCTTTGGAAAAAGTTCGCGCGATGAAAAGTTGCGGATATTGGTTGATCCACGGCACGACAGTGACGCCGGAAAACTCGGCGTAGGCTTCGTCGACCACGACGGCCGTGTGGGTGGCAGCTTTCAAGATTGTTTCGATGACGGATTTGTCGAGCAGCGTGCCAGTTGGATTGTTGGGATTGCAGACGAATAAGACGCGCGGGCGCAGAGTGAGAGCCTGCAGCACTCCGTCGAGGGGGAACTCCATCGCCGGTCCGTAGCGCTTCACTTCGATTTTTGCCCCAGCGACTTCTCCCCAGTAGCGATACATCGGGAAAGTCGGTTCGCAGATAACCGCACTGGTGCCCGCATCGACAAACGCGTCAAAGAAAAGCCGAAGCGCATCATCACCGCCGTTGGTGAGCAGAAGTTCTTCGGGCGCCACTTGAAAGTGACGCGCGAGCCGGCGAGTGCCGCGCTCATATTCGGGATACATCGAGAGGAGTGTAGGCGTGAGTTTCGCCAAAGCTCGCTGGACGGCCGGCGAGCAGCCGGCAGTGTTTTCGTTGAAGTCGAGCCGAAGTTTGTCGGCTCTGCCCTCACCTGGCGGTTCGTAGGTGCGGCGATCAAGAATGGCCTGGCGAACGGGGAGTTGCGGTTTCATTTGCGAACCCTCATCGGCGCACCTCGATGGCGTTGCCGTGTGCGAGCAAGCCTTCGGCTCGGGCCAATTTTACCGCGTCGTTAGCGAGACGTTTGAATCCTTTGCGTTGGATAGTTTGAACGCTGATGCACTTCACAAAATCGGCGGCAGACAGACCGCCGCGCACGCGGGCCCAGCCGCCCGTAGGCAGAACGTGGTTGCTGCCGCTAATGTAGTCGCCCAGTGGTTGCGCCCCCCAAAGGCCGAGGAAAATTGTGCCTGCGGCGGTGATCTTTCTAAGCAGCGCGTCTGGATTGTGTGGAAGGCTCAAATGTTCCGGCGCGAAGCGATTAGAGAAAACGCAAGCGGCTTCCAGAGACGACGCGAACAGGATTGCGCCCGTCTTGCGCACGGACAAGTGAACGGGATTGATAGGCGGAAGTTTTGTTAATTGCAATCGGACTTCTTTCTGGACGGCGCGCGCAACCTTTAGGGATGGCGTTACCAGAAAAGTTCCTGCATCCGGCGCATGCTCTGCTTGCGCGAGTAGATCAGCCGCGATCCATTTCGGATTGCCGTTCGCTGCAAGAACGATAGCTTCGGTCGGGCCTGCGGAAAGATCAATGGCGCAATCGCTGCTCACGAGTTGCTTGGCGGCGGTTACAAACCGATTGCCAGGACCGAAGATTTTATCCACGCGCGGAACACTTTTTGTGCCGTACCCCAGCGCGGCAATGGCTTGTGCCCCGCCGATGCGGGCAATTTGCGTTACGCCAAGCAAACTTGCAGCGGCGAGGAGTTCTGGATTCGGTTTGGGGCAAACGACCGTGATTCGATTCACGCCAGCGACCTGCGCGGGGACGACGGTCATCAGCAGAGTCGAGACCAGAGCGAACCGTCCGCCGGGAATGTAGCAGCCGATGACGTCGATTGGACGCACGAGTTGAGACATCGTCACGCCAGGCTCGACTGCAAGAGACCAGTCACTCGGCAGTTGTTTTTTAGCGACGCGGCGAATGTTTTTTTCTGCGTGGCGGATAGCACGGATGAAATCCACGCTCACTTGCTTGCGTGCGGCGTTGATTTCGTGTTGAGAGACCCAGACGCCGCTGTCGAGGTCGACTCCATCGAGTTTTTTTGCCCATGCCGAGAGCGCCGCATCGCCGCGTTTGCGAACGTCGCCGATGATATTTGCGGCAATGCGTTCGGCTTCTAGGTCGCGCTCACGGCGAGCGCGGAGGAGACGTTTTTCTACGGCGGAGGTGAGTTTCAGGATGCGCATTAGAGTACGATCTTGTTCAAGGGATATTCGACGATACCCTGGGCCTTCGCGGCCTTCAGCTTGGGCAAAATCTGTCGCACCACCGCTTCTTCGACAATAGTGTTGATCGCGACCCAATCCGGATCGCTGAGAGCCGAAATCGTAGGCTTCTTGAGAGCTGGCAAAACAGCGAGAACGGCGGCGAGATCGTCCCGGTGAACGTTGAGCAGCAAACCCACCTTGCTGGCGGCGGCAATCGCCCCTTGTAGCATGAGGATCAGGTTTTCGGCTTTCTCGCGCTTCCACGGTTCGGCGGCCGCCGAGCGATTCATGATGAAAACGGTGGCGGATTCAAGAACAGTGTCCACGATACGTAGGCGATTGGCGCGCAACGATGACCCCGTCTCAGTGACCTCGACGATTGCGTCAGCGAGCTGCGGAACTTTGACTTCGGTGGCGCCCCAGGAAAATTCGACACGAGCTTTCACGTCGTGCCGCTCCAAGTATTTTTTCGTGATCTGTACGACTTCAGTGGCGATGGTTTTGCCTTCCAGATCGCGGATCCCACGCATCGCGGAGTCCTCGGGAACAGCTAGGACCCAGCGTACGCGTGCCAGCCGCTGTTTTGCGTAAACGAGCTCAGAAAGTTCGTCCACGGCTGCCCCGGTTTCAACGACCCAGTCGTGGCCGGTGATTCCGGCGTCGAGCGCTCCGGTTTCGACATAGCGGGCCATTTCCTGCGCGCGAACCATGAGGCATTCGATTTCAGGATCGTCGATGGTGGGAACGTAACTGCGCGAGCTGAGCGTGATCTTCCACCCGGCGCGAGCAAAGAGCTCGAGCGTTGCGTCCTGCAAGCTGCCTTTGGGGATGCCTAGTTTCAGACAGCTCATGTTTTCTCCTGCTTCTCTTGGCCGTAGACAGTTTCTGGCGCAAACGTGCGCTCTTCGATGATTGTCGCCGCGCCATCAGTTTCCAGCTTGCGGAAGAAGCAGCTGCGATAGCCTTCGTGGCAGACGCCAGGACCGACTGCTTCGACGCGTACGAGCAGCGCATCGGCGTCGCAATCGACGCGGACTTCGCGGACCTTGAGCACATGCCCGCTCGATTCGCCTTTTTTCCAAAGTTCATTCCGCGAGCGGCTGAAGAATATCACCTCGCCGGAGCGCTGGGTTTCAGCCAACGAGACGGAATTCATAAAGCCAAGCATGAGGACGTCGCCTGATCGATGGTCCTGAATGATGGCGGGAACCAGCCCGCCTGCTTTGTCGAAATCGATGTTCACGGATTTCAAGTGCATGCCTCCCAAAACTAGTCGCCAAAAAACAAAAACCCCGCTGGGGCTTACTGCGCCAGCGGGCCGATGAGTGCTTTGTGTTGCGAAACTCTATGCACACCTCATCGAGCGCGGCGTGTGGCCGTGATGATGGTGGTGGCGATGCGCCCGAGAGTTCATAGTTAAAAACTAAAGAAAATCGTGTTCGGTGTCAACTACCTGTTTTTTCTTGTGGGGTCGCGGAATTCTCGAAGTGGGTTGGGCGAGCCTGAGCGTGCGCAGAAGTTTCAGTTCCGGCTGGCCGAGCGCGAATCTCCTCCAGCGTTATAGTTCATGCTCATCTGTAGATGCACGGCAACGCCGGTCTTATCGTTCTCGAGCTTCTCCACGCGAACAACTTGTGCGACATACTCACAGTTCATAGGATCGTGGGGTGAGGAGTAGGGAAACGTCACAAAAACACGCATGCCAGGATAGTAGGACTTTTGGCGTGTGGTGAAATAGATGCCGGTCTTCGAAACGTTTACGCTGATGGGCAGGTCTTCAAAGTGATCATCGCGAGGCTCGGAAGGGCGGACGCGGACGGACCGCGAAATCTTTGCTCTGCGGGCTACGCGCTTCTCTGAGACAGGTTTTTCGAGCTTTCCTGGCATTGCGGCTTTCAGGTTAGAATCTGTGTGTACAGAGTCGATCCGCGGACTGGGCTGAATCCTCTCCCCAGTTCAGCGAATCTGATAGCTTTGAAGAGCAAGGCAAAGGCCAAATAGGCAGAGAGCAAGGAACAACGATGGACGAAAAGATCCGCAAGGACGAGGCCGCTTGGAAGAAGCAACTCACGTCGAATCAATACTATGTGACACGCCAGAAGGGAACAGAACCGCCGTTTTCTGGGGAATACGAGGACACGGACACGCCGGGGGTATACAAGTGCGTCTGCTGCGGCCAGCCGTTGTTTCGTTCTGATACCAAATACCACTCGGGCTCCGGGTGGCCAAGTTTCTACGCTCCGGCAAACGAGGAGGCTGTCGAGACGGAGACCGACGCCAGCCACGGCATGGCTCGCACCGAGATAAAGTGCAGCCGCTGCGACGCACACCTGGGGCATGTCTTCGACGATGGCCCAAATCCGACGGGGTTACGTTACTGCGTTAACTCCGCATCCTTGGAATTGGACGAAGAGAAAAAAGACTAAAAAACGCTCCGGCTGGGCCGTAGCGCTTCTCAGATTTTTACGCTCTTAGGAGAAATTCGAAGATTACGCGGCAGGACAGGTGCAAGCCACGAGCTCTGCAACAGGATCGCTTTCGCGGTCCCAAATGCCAAGCAGCATTACTTTCGTTCCCGTAGGATATTTGAAAACGTAATAAATATTTGAACGCCCTTCGACTTCAAAGAAGCCGGGTCGCCGCGGATCTGGCCGCGAAGGAGCACCGGACTGAAGCAGCATGCGCAATTCAGCGATCTGCTCCTGCGAATGATTTCGCAGGTCTTCCACGAGGGGCGGCTGTTTCGTAATTGTCATAATCATGTTCAATCTCCGCCACATTCAGCTTATCGTTGTCCTCACATGTTAAGACGAAAAAAGGTGGGAAAAGTTTCATGGGCCGCAACTTCTTTTAAAGAATGTTTCGGGGGCCACCAGGGCAAAAGTAGGAAAATCGCGAATTTGGCCGCATTTTTGGGCGAAAACGAGCATTTGAGGGCGGTCCATATTGGCTCTCCGTCCATTCCATGTCCGGCTCGCTGATAAGTTTGATGCGCGGAGCTAGCAAGCGTGACATCGAAATCGCACGGGTTCAGAGATTCCTCAATTGCCTAAATTTCTTGTAATAAATGCAGCGTTACTATCTATAGCGGTACTTGCGCGAGTGGGGCTTCCCTGCGATAGTGAACGCAGTGACCTACCAACCTAATCAGGGATGGCCTCTGTGACCAAAACTCCGACGAAAAAATCCGCAAAGAAAGAAAAGACTAATTTTGGCAAGGACAAGCGGCGCAAACATCACCATTTTCTGGTGACCGTTTACTATGCCGACGGGGAGAAGTTCGGCCGCGTCTACACCGACAAAGATAAAGCGGATCGCTTCGCCGAGCGGCAAAAACGCTCGCCTGTAGTCAAGTCCGCGCGCGTTACGATGGTTTCCTGAAAAGGAAACTTCTAGATTTTGTCGGTGATGAATGGGAAGCGACGGAAGGCTTGTCGCTGCCGCGCGGGCATGTTATAAAAAGAACTGTCGTTGAGCGGCCTTAGTATAGTGGTAGTACGGAACCTTGCCAAGGTTCAGGTGTCGGTTCGATTCCGATAGGCCGCTCCATAAAATCAAACACTTACAGACTCCGCTTCCTCCGCGTGGGAACACAAAGGAACAAAACGCGTTTCCGCCGCTGGCCGAATCAACTCAACCACCCTTAGATGCGCTGCACGCTTCGCTGGCGTTAGCGCCTGTGCGTACACGTCGAGCGTCAATCTGCTGTTCGCGTGGCGCATCAGTTCTTGAGTGGTCTTAACGTCCTCACCACTGCCCTTTAGAAGCGTTGCGAACGTTCTCCGGAAAGAATGCCAGCCGATTTGCTTCGCGATGCCTAGTCGCTTCGCGACAGGCAGTACAGAACACGATTCGTACGGCAATTTGACGGCGTCTACAGGCACGCTTGTGAATTCCTTCCGCCACACGGGCCGTGAGTCAGACCCGGAAACTGGACTGTATTACTATCGCGCCAGATATTACGATCCGAACGCGGGAAGGTTAGAGCCAATTCCATCTCAAGTTTAGGCTAAAAACAAACTCACGATTTTTCGAATTTGTACTAAGAGGCTTCCCTTGACTTCTTGTTCTCATTGTGAGAACTTAGGGCTTCATGCGCATCATAAAGCGAGGCGCTCTGGAACAGTTCTGGCGAAAACACCCGGACGCGAAAGCGAGCCTTGAGGCATGGTACGGGGTGGTGCGCAAGGCAAATTGGAAAACGCCCGCGGAAATGAAACAGATTTACGGAAACGCTGATCTGGTTGGACGGCGGACGGTGTTCAACATTGCTGGCAATAAGTATCGTCTGATCGCGCGAGTGAACTACGTTACGCAAAGAGTCTTTGTGTTGTACCTGCTGACACACTCGGAATATGACGAAGGGGCCTGGAAACAATGAGCACGACGACCATCGATCTCGACGAAAAGACCTACGGTCAACTGCTGGGCCGAACTCTGCCCCATGTCATCCACACGGATGAAGAATGCGAGCGTCTCACGAACGAGTTGCTGCGTCTCGACGAGCGTGACAACCCTTCGCCAGAAGAAAAGGAGCTTGCTGAGTTGCTGACCGTGCTCATTGATGAGTACGAGGAGCGTCGCTACCCGATTCGGAAAGCAAGTCCGCAGCGAACACTGCAACATTTGATGGAGGCGCGCAACCTGACGCAAAAAGATCTCTGGAAAGTTTTCGGGTCGAAAGGAATTACTTCCGAGGTATTTCACGGCAAGCGATCCATAAGCAAGACGCAAGCGAAGAAGCTCGCTGAGCATTTTCATGTCAGCGCGGAGCTGTTCATCTAGAGAACTCCGGAAGAGCACAAGCGAAGGAGCCGGCCTTGGCAGAAATTCGGCGTGCATCGTACTACCGCGCCAGATACTACGACCCATCCGTTGGCAGGTTTCTGAATGAAGACCCGGTAGGCTTCGGCGGTGGGGTCAATTTCTACGCTTATGCATTGGGTGAGCCCACGACGTTCTCCGATCCCACCGGCTTGCTGAGCGTTTGCAAGCGTCCCGTCCGATTCTTAAATTGGATGGGACACCTGGGGTTATGTCATGGGTTCTTGAAATTGTCAGACGGCACAACAATCGGCGGATACAATCGCCACGGAAAGCTTGTGCCAAACGCGGACGACGAGGACGACAAGAAGGATCCCGACCACCTGAAAGAAACTAAATGCACCGAGATCTCAGCCTGCCCCGATGACGATGACAAGGTTCGACGCGCTTACAATGATCTGAAAAAGCAATTCGACCAATTTAAGGACGCTACGGGTGACTACCCAGCCTACCTATTAGGGTCGGGAGTAAGCACGGGAGTTGCTCAAACCGTGCTGGGCAATGCTGGAATGCGCTATAAGTTCCCTGCGAGGTGCTTCGGGTGGATGTCTGGGACAGTTCCACCTATTCCAGGACCGACGTCGATGCCGCCGCCCTGGAGGTTCATGTTCTGATGTTTAGCAAACGGAGGAAAGATGAGTGCCAAGTCATCGATTGAAAAGATTCGACACGTGCTGCTTCCCCTCCTGAGCATTTTCCTCGCATGCACTGCTTGTCATTCAACACCCACCGGGCTAGCGGACCGGGAGTTAGCTCAGCGCGTCGTCGAGCTTGAGCAGCACGAGGGATGGCATATATTGTCGTCCATCAAATGGACGATATCTCTTATCTGTCCCAACCTTCCACCCAGAGAGTCGTAGTATCTGGCGCGGTAGCAATACAGGCCAGTTTCCTTTTTCGCGTCGCGACTCGTCACAGTTTTGGGAGCACGGGATTGCATCAAAGGGCACTCAAGGAAGGCTGCCTACTTGGACGACTTGGCCTGGCTTGATTTTTTGAATAGCCGACACACATTCCGGAAAGTATTGGCGAAGGTGCTCAAGCCGATTCGAGGAGGAGTGGAGAACCACAACCGCAATTTTACGACCTGCTAAGTTTTGTTGGTACTGCACGTTGGTATCCAGGGTGACCAATACGTCAAAAAGAGATTCGGCGAGGTCTAGTAGCTCTCCGTTCTTCTTTCCGGCCCACCCTGCTTGCTGAACGGTGACACATTCATGGCCGTGATCTGCTAGGTGCCTCTTGAGCGCCTTGGGAGAGCACTCGTCAATCAGGACTTTCATTTGAGGTGGGCAACAAGGCTCAGCCGGGCTTCTTCGATGGCGGCAATGGCAATTTCACGGCTGACGCTCGGATACTGTTCTAGGAATTGATCCAGAGTGTCTCCGCCTTCAAGGTAGTCAATCAAGATTTTGAATGGAACTCGGGTTCCGCGGAATACGGGTTCTCCGCCGAGGATATCCTGATCCTTGATGATAACTCCATTCATCTCCGTTTACCTCGCCGCATAGAGTTTATCAGCCAAAGTGTCCAAAATTGTCTTAGAATTTTGGAATGCGACTCCTGCGGCTATCACCCCAGAAGTTGACCCTGAATCCAACTGTGCTTCGTAGTGGCAAACCTGGAATAGATAGCTTCGAGCTTCGGATCGGATTCCAGAGCGAAGATCCCGTCGGTTTTCACGGTGGGGATGCAAATTTCTACCGATATGGTTGGGGACCCCCGACCTCACCCGGCGGATGGTGACGTGGACGCGGAATCCTTTTAGGAGCAGGACGCAGACGCCGATCGGGGCTACTTGTAGGTGAAGATGCGGGCTAGGAGTTTGGGGCGCAGCATGCTGCGCCACTACAGTTGGGGACGAGGCGGTCAGATGCCGGCGTACCAGGCGTAGCCGGATTCGGGGGAGGCGGAGCCTAGACCCTTGCCGAAGCGCTTGAGACTGTCGGTGACAGTGAGGTGGGTAATGAATTTGACGTTTTTGTAGCCGAGCTGGCGGGGGACGCGCATGCGGAGCGGGCCGCCGTTGCCGACGGGAAGTTCATCGCCGTTCATGCCATAGGCGAGAAAAGTTTGCGGGTGTGTGGCATCGGCCATATCGATGCTGTCCCACCAGTATTTATCGATGGAGAAGTAGACGACGTAGCGGGCATGCGGCTGGACGCCGACGGCATCGAGGACGTGGTGGAGAGGCACGCCGATCCACTCGGCGATATAGGACCAGCCCTCTTCGCACTGGATCATGGTGATGTGGCTGCGAGACGGATAACTCTTGAGTTGGGCGAGGGAGAACGAGGCGGGGCGGTCGACGAGGCCGTCGATGGAGAGGCGCCAGTCGGCGAATCCGCCAGCCTGAAGGCGCTTGAAGACGTCAGGCAAAGGAGCCATTTCGTTGGCGAGCGGAGGCTTGGAGATTTGGCTGTGAGAGAACTCGCGAGCCAGGGAGCGACTGGTGAGCAGGCGCTGGGAAGCGTAAGTGAGCGTTTCGCCGAGGCCGAAGATGCCGCCGTGGTCGGGCGGGACGAGTCCATACTTTTGCGCGAGGCGCGCGGCTACGCCGAGGCCTGCGGCAACGGCAGTGGCGGCGAGTCCGGTGCCGATGAGTTTGCGACGGGAGATATTGTTCATGGGTGCTCCGTGGGAGTGGTGGTGGCGGCGCGGCCGGTGATCATTGCGCGCGTTCTGCTCCAGAATCCGGCGAGAAAAACCATGGCGACGTGGACGAGAAGGAAGAGAACGAGAGCCAGGGAGACGAAGAAGTGAAGCGTGCGGGCGGATTGCTGGCCGCCGAGCGAATTGACGGCGACGGGAAACGCGGAAACAAAGGCGGGGGACATGGCCAAGCCGGTCCAGATGACTAACGGGAACAGCACGAAGATAACGAAGAGGTAGGCGAGGCGCTGAAGGAGATTATACGACCAGGCTTCCGCGGCAGGTGGGCGACGGAAGCGCAAATTCTTAGCGATTGCGGTCCAGAACGCGAGTAACGAACGATCGGTTTTGGGGGGAAGCAAGTTTTTGCGCAAGTGCCCGGTGAAGAAGGCGTAGAGCACGTAGAGCAAGCCGGTCAATACGACAATCCAGGCAGATTGAAAGTGGAGGTAGCGGCTCCAGCCGTTCTGGTCCGGGAGGACGTAGCCGTAGCCGGAGGGGACGAGAGCGCGCGAGGAGGGGATGTGGAGTTTGAAGAGGGGCGTTGTTAGTACGTTGCCGGTTTCGCCCCAGTAGAAGCGCGGGTGAGAGATGACGATTTCCGTGCCGGTGACGAGCAGGGCGAGAAAGCAGAACGTGGTGATCCAGTGAGTGACGCGGACGAGGAGAAAGTGGCGCGAAGGAATTGTCGCGGCCGGGACGGAGGAGGCAGGGGCTGGGACAGAAGCTGCCAGCGGCGCGCCAACGGATTCCAATTCCGCCATGTTTTCTTGGCTCCCTGCTGAGGGTACGACTCGCTCCCCGAGATAGGGGTCATACTACCATGGCGGATAGTCGTTGGGTTTTTCTGGGCGGGTGGCGGCGCCTGTGCATCCTCCGCGGGCCGAGTCATCTCAAACACCATCTTGTACGCCTCACCCTTCCCGAGCCTTAGAGCCTCTGCGAACACGAGTTGGTTCGATCTTCGTCCAATTTTTTTCCAAACCACCTTGGCACAATTCATCATTCAGGAAGGCACACTGGAATATGGCGGGCCCTCGGCTCGTACTCGACCATAGCCTCATGTGGGGTGGAGCTCATGACATGTAAATCATGCAATTCGGAAAACCAGCGAAGGTTTAACTCGGAGATCAACGTCCATCTTCCCGGACTAAAGAATCTGGACAAGGCCCCGGTTTTTGTATTTCCCAAGCTTCTGGTCTGTCTTGACTGCGGTTTTACAGAATTTGCCATTCCAGAGGTCGAATTGCTTCTACTTGGAAGAGACGTCGCGGCATCCGGGACCGGAACATGCCCGACACAGGGTTGGATTTTTGACCTATCGGGTCTCGACGCTGGATTGCCCTTCAGCAGCGGCGAAATCGAAGTCCGCGAATCTGCTGCTGACAAACCGCTTGCCATGAAGAACAGCTTCTATTGCCAGTAGCAGTTCGTTTGCACCATCCGATTTGACCACGTAACCATGCCCACCGGCGCCTAAGGCTGCTGCTGCGATCTCCGAGTCACGGTTCTCGCTCAGGAACAAAATCTTTGCCCCTGGAGCAACCTTGCGGATGGATGCAGCCGCTTCAATTCCATTCAACTTTGGAAGCCCGAGGTCCAGCAGAATCAAGTCCGGCTGAAATTCCTCCGCTATTCGGACGGCTTCCAACCCGTCCGACGCTGCACTGATGACCTGCCAATCAGGTTTCTCTTCTAGCAGGGAAGCGACAAAACGACGCCAGGGCTCGAAGTCATCCACGAGGATGATCCTGACGGTGCGCGTCATCTGCATATTCTCATGCCAGTTAGCTTAAAGATTTTCAGGTCCGCGGGATTATTCCCGTTCAGATTCTGGGGCGCAATAGCTTTTTCGTTCCCGCACTTCTGAATCTCATCCTTTGGCGCGCCGTCTGTAAAGCAGCAATTCTAACAGTTGCCTTTTGAGACATTTCTTACTACAAATTAGCCTGTCTAGGAGTACCGCCAGTACCAAGATGGCGCCACAGGCACGGTTCGTTGATAAAACCTGAATTTCCGCCCGCCGGTTCTCCGTTCCCGCGTTCTATTCAGCCTCCAACTTTCGCCAAGTTGAAGGGTTTGGACGATGGCGAGCTGATGGCGCAGCTACAAGCTGGCTGCAACGACGCTCTCGCCGTCTTGTTCGACCGCTACCACCGCCTTGTCCTCAGCATCGCCCTGAAGATCGTTCGCGATCCGGGAGAAGCGGAAGACGTCATGCAAAACGTTTTTCTGGAAATTTTCCGGTCGGTGGCACAATTTGACCCTGCCAAAGGCACTACTAAGGCGTGGATTCTCCAGTACGCATATCATCGCGCCATCAACCGCAGGCAGCACCTGAACGCGAGGAAGTTCTACGACCAGACGAATCTGGACGAGGTCGGGACTCACTTGCCTGAAAACAGCCCCACGCTCGGCGGGTTCACACAACATGAGTAGAAGCATCTGCTCCGGCAAGGGCTGGCAACTCTAAACGGTCCCCAAAAACAGGTGGTCGAGCTGGCCAGCTATAACGGGCTTTCGATGAGGGAGATCGCCGACAAAATGGGCGACTCTCTATCGAATGTACGGCACCACTACTATCGGGGACTTCAGAAACTGCGTTCCTTCGTGGGACGCACGCAGAAGGAGCAAAAGAGGGGAAAGACAGACGGCAGCGATGAATGATCATTCCCATTTCGAGGAATTGGCCGCCCTGGAAGCAGGCGGATTCCTGTCGGGCGAGGAACTGATGGAACTGCGCGAACACGCCAAGGATTGCGTGGAATGCCGGAACGCCCAGGAGGAGTTCAGCGCACTCGTTTGCTCCGGACTTCCGCAAACGGTGAGTCCGATTCGTGAATTCATGGATGAGGTAAAGACCAGGCCCGACAACGGTATCCGCGGACGATTCCTCCAACGTGCCAGGCTCGAAGGTATCGCTTTCTCTCTAGAGGTTGAAGGATCAATCAGGCATCCCGGGAGGCGAATTAGCCTCTTCGTTCCAGCTGCGACCGCACTGGTCACCGCGATAATCGCGGCAATCTTCTTCGGAACGTACTGGCATCCCGCCCCCCCGGGGATCCATCCAGGCACAGCAGCAGGTCGAGCAGCTCAAGAGGGAGAACTCCGCGCTTACCGCGAGTCTCTCCAAACTAAACGAGTCGCTCGCGGCGAGCCAGCGCGAGATCCAGAATCTGCGTACCGAATTGGGAAACTCTGCCAACGCCGCCGAGAGCCTGCGACGCAACGGTGAACAGGCGCGAGGAGACGCCGAACGGTCTTCCAGCCGCAACGCTGAATTGCTCGAGGAATCCCGCAACCAGGAAAAACTGCTGGCCGAAGCAAAAGACGAGGCCGCCCGCGTGAATCAATTGCGCCTCAACGACGAGGCCTCTCTGGTGGAGGAAGAAGTTCGCATCGCGCAACTCTCTGATAAGTTGCGGGTTGCGAGCGCCACCCTCGATATGGAACGGCAACTCGCCGCCGCCGGTAAGGATGTCCGGGAGTTAATGGCGTCCCGCCAGTTGCACGTTATCGACGTCCGCGATACGGACCCCAATGGCAACGCCAACAAGGCTTTTGGGCGTGTCTTTCTGACCGAAGGCAAATCCCTCACTTTCTATGCTTTCGATTTGAATGAAGACCGCGTACTAGACGCGAAGCGCACTTTCCAGGTCTGAGCCGTGCCGGAAGCAGGGAAGAACACCTCGCGCAGCCTAGGCTTCCTCCGCGTGGATGCCAAAGCCCAAGGGCGCTGGGTGTTGAAAGTAGAGAACCCAGAGCTTGTGAAGCAGATCAATTCCGTATTTGTCACGCTCGAGCCTGCCAGCGGCGGCAAACAGCCCACCGGACAAAAGATGCTCTATGCCTACCTGGGGAAGGCCAATCACCCGTAAAAGCCCGTAACGCCCGCCAACGAAAAGTTCCCCGCGGTACCTTTCTCACGCGTTGCCCCAGTTAGTTTGTCTGCTTGCTTCCCCCCACGGCTAAGAATATCCTACCCAACAATTTGGGCTCGGAGCGGAACTAGCTGCCAGGTGCGAGCACTAGGGAGAATGCTCGATGAAGTCTCCTGTACTCGTTGTGCTTATGCTTCTGTCCGCTGTGGGGGCCTTCGCCCAAACAGAAAACGCCCGGATTTCCGGCAGAGTGACCGACCTAACCGGCGCCGTGATTGCTGGCGCTCAATGCAAGGTCACCAACATCGAGACTGACGTCTCCGTTACGACCATCACCAACGAGGACGGGATCTACGTCCTACCCGATCTGCATCCGGTAACTTACCGGTTGACCATTCAAAAGGGAGGTTTTCGGACCGTCATCTTGGTTGTAAGCAGTCGAGTCAGCTCAACTCATCAAGTGCTATACACCTGTTCAGTTGTGTTTAGGTATGCTCGGCGGTTGAAGCGGAAACGCGAGGGGATTTGCGCCAGCGGTAGAAGAATGGAATGCCGGCGAGGATTACCAGCAGGCCCAGCGTAGAACGCACTGGCCGGACCATCCACAGGTTCGCGGTAAGGGCAATCGCGGCGACCAAAAAAATGAAAGGCGTCGTTGGATATCCCCATGCGCGGTAGGGACGGGAAAGATGGGGCTCGATTTTGCGCAGACGCAGCAGAGCAATCGCCGTTAACGCGAAGAAAATCCAGACCGCAAAAACGAAGAGGGAATAAAGCTCTTCATAAGTTCCGCTGAGCGCAAGCAGTGCGGCGATGGCGCCGAGAAAAACCAGCGAGCCGCTGGGAGTGCGGAAAGTAGGATGAAGGCGCGCGGCGAATTGGAAGAAGACGCCATCGCGTGCCATGGCGTAGGGGATGCGGGCGCCAGTTAGCACGACTACGTGCAGCGCTCCGAGCGCGGAGATGGCCATGGCGATCGTCAGCCAGGCTGCTCCGCGTGAACCTGCGAAGGTCTGCACGACATCAGACGCTACGTGCTGCGATTGCGCCAAAGTCGCGAAGGGCAAGATGCGAAAATAGACTACATTCGCCAGCAGGTACAGTCCACCTACGGTGAGTAGTCCCAGGATGATCGCTCGGGGAATGTTCTTCTCGGGATGTTGAATTTCTTCCCCCAGATCGCCGAGGTCGTTGAAGCCGTTGTAGGCCCACATGGCGGGAACCAGAGCGGTGAGCACTGCGCCGATCGTTCCCCAACCTAGCAGGCCCAAACCATGAGGGTCTGATACGGCGGGAATGCCAGCTGAGGCGGCTTCGAATGCGTGCGGCTTTCCGAAGAGGACGCCTGCTACGACAATCACCAGGATTGCGCCGATTTTTAGGGATGTCAGCAGCACCTGAATGTTGCCGCCGAAACGCACACTCAAATAATTGATCGCGGTAACAGCCACCACCACCAGCGCGGCGAGCGGTTGAGCGGCCGTAAATGTAAATTCATATCGTCCTATATGGCTTGTGAACAAGGGCGTTGCTACCACTGGGAAAATGAATCCGAGGAAGCGCAGAAATCCCGCGGCGAGGGTGGCCATGGCGACAGGGCGCTCGAGAAACGAGCTCATCCAGCCGAAAAGAAATCCCCAGAGCGGGCCGAGGCCGCGATTGAGGTAGACGTAAGGCCCGCCTGCTTTGGGGAAGGCCGCGCCGAGTTCGGCATAACAGAAGGCGCCGAAGAGAACGATGACTCCACCGATGAGCCACGCGGCAAATACCAAACTAACCGAGCCGACGGCGCGAGCCATGTCGCTGCTTACGAGAAAAATTCCTGTTCCGATGGTGTCGCCGATGACAATCGCAACCGCCGACAACACACCGAGACCACGAATCAAGTCGGACGATTGAGGACGCGCGTCTAGGTCGGGACCCTTTGTGGGCATGGAAGTTCGGAGAGCCTACTATTGGGACTAGAGGTGGTCAAGATGCGGCTTCTCCCGTACGCGCACGCGATCATCGATATAATTTCTGCGAACATTTCAAGGACAATAGGGAATTGGTCGATCCCGTTTCTGTCGTTACCATTTACGCGTTATCATCGAGGCCGCTATGGCTACGCAAAAATCCATGATTAGCGAATACGCCTGGGACTCGCGTTATAAAGTGTCCGGCATCGAAGACGTGATGACTCCTGCGCTGGTGGTCTATCCCGAAATTATTTCCTCCAATATAGAACGCACATTGGAATTGCTGGGCGGCGATCCGGATCGCTGGCGCGTGCACATCAAGACAGCCAAGCTGGCCTATACGATCGAGATGATGGTCGAGCGCGGCATCCGCAATTTCAAATGCGCGACGACGCTAGAACTACTGGTGGCGTGCCAATGCGGCGCGGCGGACGTTCTCCTGGCCTATCCAACGATGGGTGCAAATGCGCGGCGCGTGCGGGAGATCGCGGAGCAGTTTCCGGCGATACGCATCTCCGTATTGGCTGAGAACGAAGAACAGGTTCGGCAATGGCGCGGCAGCCGACTGGGAATTTTTCTGGACATAAATCCAGGGATGAACCGCACGGGTCTGGTCCAGAGTCGCGGCGAGGAAATTGTCAGCTTGGTGGGCACCATTCGAGCTGATGGCTTGGAGTTCCGCGGACTGCACTACTACGACGGCCAGCATCGGGCGCCCGACGAGCGCGAACGGACTTCGGCAGCTCACGCCGGCTACGATCGCTTGTTGGAAATTGTGAAAGAGATCGAGCGCAGCGGAGTGCGCGTGCCGGAAGTGATCACGGCGGGAACGACGACGTTTCCATGTTCGCTTTCTTACGAAGGATTTCGGGCGGGAGAATTCATCCACCGGATTTCTCCTGGCACCATTGTTTATTCCGACGCTTCGAGCCTGGCAGTTCTTCCCGAAGAGTATGGCTATCGGCCGGCGGTGCTTGTATTGACTCGCGCGGTCAGCCATCCCCGCGCGGGGATTGTGACTTGCGATGCTGGGCACAAGGCCGTCTCAGCCGACGCCGGCGTTCCCACCTGCGTTGTCGTGGGACATCCCGAGCTAACGCCGCTTTCGCCCAGCGAAGAGCATCTTCCCTTGGAGGTGGAGGGCGGTGCAGACGGTCCGCTGGTCGGCGAAGCACTTTATCTTTTGCCGCGGCACGTTTGTCCCACGGTTAACAATTTTGATGATGCGCTGCTCGTGCGGAATGGCGCCATCGAATCGGTTGAGGAAGTATCAGCGCGTGGGCGCGAGACGCCATTGCTTCGACCGAGGGACAAAGCTATTTCGGCGGTCGATCAAAACGGATGAAGGGTCCGATTGCCTACCCCCTCCCCTATTTCTTGTAGACGCAGATTCTAAAGGACTTACGCTTTGCGTAAGTTGATTAGAATCAATACTTACGGGTGTTTCTTGTAAGCATTGATTCTAAAGGGCTTGCAAGCCGGCGAAAGCTCTTCATAGGAATTCTCTTTTTCGAGGCTACATCCCCGGACCCGGATTGAGTCGGCGATGCACATTGACGATGTGCGACTGGACGAAAACCGCCGGGCTCCGCCCTTTGCTACATTTGCCGGAAGGTCTTCGTAGTGTAGATCCAAATGAAATGAGAAGCGCACGGGCAAGAATGGATGAGCCACTAATCAGACACAAAATAAAAAACGCGGCAACTTGTTGCCGCGCTGAGAATCTACAGAATTACCTGAAAGAATCATACCACCTTGAAGACCAATTTCAAAGACTCGAAGAATGATGTCTAGGACATCGCGGGGCCGCGGCGGTTTGAGTAGCGGCAAAACAGTTCAAATTCTAGGACGAGGGCAGGGCGAATCTTTTCTTGACTTTAGAGCGTCGGCAGAAGAGAATCTCGCCTCGGTTGGTCAGTACGTGGAAAGTGTCCCCCGCCGCGTCCCTCTGAACTCTGGCCTGCTAGGTATAGCTGTTTTGGGTTTCCCCGCAAAAGTGCTTGTTCGCTATCGGCTGCAACTATGCTTCGAGATACTTCTGCCTCTAGGAGCTTTACGATGAGATTGTCCGTACGCGTTCTGTGTGCCGTCTTCGGTTTGTGCGTTCTTGCAGCTTTCCTGACTGCACCTCCAGCGGTAGCGCAAGTGGCCGGACAAAACGTCAACATGGTTTCGGGAACGAAGTGGCCCACAGGCGATCCTTTCCTGCAGCGGCAGAACGAGCCTTCCATGGCGGTCTCGACGCGCAACCCGCTGCACATTTTGGCGGGCGCGAATGATTACCGGTCGGTGGATTTGGAGCAGGTGCTGACCGGCGGAGCAGAGACGGGCGACGCGTGGCTGGGACTATTCAAGTCGTTCGACGGCGGGTATACGTGGCAGAGCACGCTGCTGCCGGGGTGCCCTTACGCCATTGGTCAATGCAAGGACAGCGGAGCGTTGAGTTTAGGCAATTATCAAGCGGCGGCAGACCCGGTGGTGCGCGCGGGGACGAATGGGATGTTTTATTACGCCGGGCTGGCGTTTGACCGGGCCACGGCGACTAGCGCGAGTTCGATCAGCACGATCTTTGTGGCGCGCTACAACGATTTGAACAACAACGAACAACTTGATCCTATCACGTACATTGACACGCACATTGTGGCGTCAGGCAACAGCATGCAGTTTTTGGATAAGCCGTCGATGGCGGTGGACATTCCGCGCGCGGGAGCGGCTACCTGTTCGTTTACGGCGAACGAGCCGGGTGTGGGACCGAATGGCGGGGCGCTGGCGGTACACCAGTCGTTTGCGGCGGGTAATGTTTATCTGGCGTACACGGATTTTATTGGAAATACGGGAGGGGCGAAAGGAAGTTCCACACCGACGCATTTGATGTTCACACATTCGACGGATTGCGGAGTGACCTGGAGCACACCGATTCAAATCAACACGGGAACGACAACGAGCCAGGGGAGCACAATAGCCGTCAACCCGATCACGGGAGCCGTGTACGTGGCATGGCGGCAATTCGCCACGACGGGAGTAACACCCGACGCGATCATGATTGCGCAGTCGACCAACGCGGGAAAAACCTTCAGCAAGCCGGTACAAATTTCCACGTTTCAACCGTTCGACCAGCCGACCTCGCTAACAATGTTCCGTACGAACGCCTATCCCGCGCTTACCTCGGACATGTTTGGATTTGTGTATGTGGCGTATTCGGCTCGAGGAGTATCGTCGAGCGGGGATGCGCGCATCGTTGCGGCAGGGTCCATCGATGGAACGCACTGGACGCCAGCCTTCATGGTGGACAACCCTCCACAGAATGCGCAGACCAATCCTTCGGGACGCGGCCATCAGATTATGCCGGCGATGACCTTCGCGAACGGAAGACTGACGCTTCTCTACTACGATCTGCGCCTCGATCACTATGCCGGATTTTACACGCCGAATCCGGCCACCCTTGGAAGTTATACGGAAATGCTAGAACCGCAAGGTGAACTGGCTCCTGTGACGACAACCGGGTTGAACGAAGTGTTCACACCCTATATTGACGATGCCGGGTTGGGTCTGCGGCGGCACACGCTCGATTTGCGCGTTCTCGAGCTGGGCATATTCCCGACCGTGGTTTTGGGGCCGTCAGTGCTGGTGTCGCAGTACGAATACGGTTGCTGCGTGAATCCGGAATCGCCAGACATCGAGCAGTTTAAGTTCAATGTGCCGAACTTGCCTCTCTTTGATTCGGGCCAGGAAGCATTTCTCGGGGACTACATTGATATCGTGCCATCGCCGGCGTTCGTTCCGAGCGGTAATTCGTGGGCGTACAACTTCATGCCCAGCGTGAATCCGCTTTTCCATGCGACGTGGACGGATAACCGGGACGTTGTGCCACCTCCGCCAGGTGGAAGCTGGGAAAACTACACGGCGCCGGTGGTTGCTGGGGCGATCAGCGTGGAGACCGGGAAACCGATTACGACGATGTGCATGTCAGGGCAGGAGGGCATGCGCAATCAGAATATTTACACGGCGCAGATTACGGGCGGGCTGGTTGCGGCAGCGCCGGGGAATGCGAAGCCGCTTGGCACCACCACGTTTAACGGCCAGACCGTGCCATTCCAGCGCGCGTTTCCTGTGGAAGCGCAGAACACGACGAGCGCGCCGCTGAATGTACGTTTCACGATTGCGAACCAGCCCACGGGAGGCACCGCATCGTTTTTGCAATTCTCGAAGTTGACGACGCTGGACATCACGATTCCTCCGTACTCATCAGTGTCGCGCAGCGTGTTTGTTACCTCTACGAACCCCGAAGCCACCATAACTGTGAATGTGGCCCAGATCACAGCCATCGGCGGATCTGTGGTAAGCAACGGGCTTACGTCGTCGGCCGTGCTCAATCCAGACATCACGAATCCAAATATTACCAACCCGAACATCACGAATCCGAACATTACGAACCAGGAAGTCACGAATCCAAATATCACGAACCCGAACATCACGAATCCCAACATCACCAACCTAAGCACCGAGAATCCCAACATCACGAATCCGAACATTACGAATACGTCCTACTTGAATCCCAACATCACGAACCCGAACATCACCAACCTGAACGTGACGAATGTCAGCGCGGCGAATCCGAATATAACCAACCCGAATATCACCAATCCCAACATTACGAATCCGAACATCACGAACCCGAACATCACGAACCCGGATATTACGAACGGTTCGATTCAAGACGTGACGTATCCGATCACGAATACCGGGAACACCACGGCGTCTTACACAGTAAAGACTGCGACGAACGGCAACGTGCCGACCGGGATCGTGTTGCAACTGCTGATCAACAAGCTGTATCAGACGCCGGTGGCACAAAATTGCGTGCTGGGCGTGCAGACGCACTGGATCACGGTATCCAACATCACAAATCCGACGCTATTCACAGCCTCGAATCCGAATATCACAAATCCCGACATCACGAATGCAGTCCCGAATGAGGCATCGGTCTCGCTGGCTCCAGGGGAGACAGCCTACATTACGCTGCGCGTCGTGAACCCCACGCCGGCGACAACACCTTTCGATCCGCTCGCGGTGATCACCCCCGTCACCGTGCCTCAGGCCGTCAACACAACGACAGTTCTCTCGAATCCCGGAAACACGACGCTCACCGCGCCGCCTGTTTATGCCCCGATGGCGATTCTGACGCCGATCCTTCCCGCGACCGATCGTCTCGATCCAGGGTATGCGGTGCAGTTGCAATCGAGTGGAGGCAAGCCTGGTACGGATACTTGGTCGATCACAGCCGGAGGATTACCTCCGGGAATTGGGCTAAGCGCGTCCGGTCTGGTTTCTGGACAAGCCACTACCCCGGGAAGCTATCCCGTCACGATTCGTGTTGCAGATAGCGCTTCGCCACAGAATATTGCAACCCAGGACTACACGCTGAACGTGAGCGTGACGCCGCTTACGCTCCAGTTTGTGCTAACGCCGCCGGATGGGGTTGTGGGCCAGCCCTACGTCGCAAACCCGCTGGCGGTGAACGGCGGAACGCCGCCATACACCTGGACGGCTACCGGTCTTCCAACCGGATTGGCGATCGATCCCGTCACCGGACAGATCAGCGGCACGCCAACGTTTGCTAATCCGGGAGGGTCGACCGTAACGATCAAGGCGACAGACGCGGCGACACCGGCGGAGTCGATCCCTTATTCTCCGACGATTCGGATCGGCGCGGTGATTGCGATTACTCCGCTGACGCTGCCGGCGGGCACGATTGGCACACCGTACACATTCCAGCTCAGCGCGAGCGGCGGCATCGGCAGCTTAGGGTTTGGTCCGCCATCTCCGGCACAGGGTGTCTTGCTTTCCAGCAACGGGGTGCTGACGATCGCGAATCCGCAAGCGTCCAGCATAACGTTCAGTGTTAGCGTCCACGACGGGTCGCAGCCAGCCTTCCAGTCCGTGAGCGCGAACTACACGATCAATTTCGCGGGCACACCTTCGGCAAATCTTTTGTTCATAACGGAGCCGGCGAACTACGTTGGAGGCCAGACAAATCCGAACAGTCCTGTGCACATACACGTTCAGGACAATCAAGGAGCGGCGATTGCGGGTGTTCAGGTGACAATGTCTTTCAATGGCACGCCACCGTGTGCTTCAGCAACACTGAGCGGCACGCTGACGCAGCAGACTAGCCAGACAGGAGACATCTTTTTCACAGACCTGAGTGTCGACCACGGCCAGGTTGGCTACACGCTGAAAGCCACGGCGGCTACGGTGTCGGCCGTTTCCACGCCGTTCAATGTTACCGGGTTCTGCGAAACCGGAAACATGAACACGGCTCGCCGTAATCATATGGTTCTGGCGCTTCCGAACGGGAAGATTCTGCTTACGGGCGGCGCGGGGAATGCGGACGGGGATGCCGCTAGCGCGCTAGCGAGTGCGGAATTGTATGATCCCGTTGCTCATACCTTTACGTCGGTCGGCCCAATGAACGTGGCTCGCGTGGATCACACCATGACGCTGCTGTTGAATGGGCAGGTTCTCATCACGGGAGGTTACAACATCGAGGGTATGATCGCGAGCGCCGAACTCTTCGACCCGACGGCGAACAGCTTCACCCTCATTCCCGCGTCGATGGTTAGCCAGCGAGCGGAGCACGCGGCGACGCTGCTTGCTAATGGGAAGGTGTTACTCACGGGCGGCAATACCAACACCACCACTCTGAACACCGCGGAAATCTATGATCCCGTTGCCAAAGCGTTCACGGCAACCTCTCAACTGATGACTGCGGCGCGCCAGGCACAGCATGCGGATCTGCTGCCGAATGGGAGAGTGCTGATCAGTGGCGGGTTAGACGCGAGTAACAATGCGCTTAATTCTGCGGAACTCTACGATCCCGTGGCCGACGCGTTTATACAGACCGGGACTATGACCACGGGCCGAGGCAATCACTCGTCCGCTTTGCTGTACAACGGCCAGGTTCTCGTTGCGGGTGGTTTGTCGGGTCCTGCAGCGTCGCTCGCTCTTACGGCGACGGCGGAACTTTACAATCCTGCTACCGGAGGGTGGACGTCAACGGGCAGTCTGTCCATACCTCGCGGGCATTACGCGGGGATCGTGCTAGGAGATGGCACTGTCTTTATCTCAGGCGGAGCGACGCTGCCTGCCGGGACAAACGCGGATATTTACAACCCCGCCACGCAGGCGTTTAGCGTAAGCGGGAATTTCACGGCAGTGCAGGCGGGGGCGCGCGAAGCCGTAGCGCCGGACGGTACGGTGCTGCTGGCCAGTGGCGTCAACAACGCCGTCCCGGCCATAACTGTGCCCAACTCGGAGCTGTTCTATCCTGCGCCGTTACCTGCGGGAATCGTGATAACAACTCCTACCACTTTGCCGGTCGGCGTACAGAACGTGCCGTACACGCAGGTATTTCTGGAACACGGAGGCGTGGGGCAAGTCACGTGGGGGGGAGACACTTTGCCTGCCGGGCTTAATCTGACCAGCAACGGCATTTTGACCGGTACTCCGACACAAACCGGAACGTTCAACCTGTTCGTCACGGCGATTGACACCAGCGCGTCGCCTCAATCGACCACGGTACAATTTACGCTGCAAGTGAACGGACCGCTTACGATCACGACAACTAGTCTGCCTAACGCGCCCACGGACGGCGGGACGCCAGCCATACCGTACTCCGCGACGATCCAAACTACCGGGGGAGCGGGAGGAGCGACTACCTTCTCTGTCGTGTCCGGTGCGCTGCCTCCAAGCATGACGCTGAATCCGACGACGGGAGTGCTGTCGTCGAGCTCCGTCACCGATCCAGCCACAACTTACAATTTCACGATCCAAGCCGTGAGCGCCGGGCCGCCCTCTACCACGGCGACGCAAGCGTTCACGCTAACCTTGGTTCCGTTCTTTACCGGAAATACTCCGAACCTTCTACCGGCAGGAACGGAAGGGGTTGCATATTCGCAGAATATAACTTCCTCTGGCGGAATCGTTCCTTATACGTACCAACCCTTTTCGGGAACTCCGCCGCCAGGGCTTTCCATATCCGCGGTGAATACGACTACAGGGAAGGTGAGCGGCACGCCGACGTCAGCCGGAACATTTAGCTTCACATTTCAGGCCACCGACAGTTCGACTCCGCCTCAGGGTTACACGGAGCAACTCACCGTCACAATACAGCCTCAGCCGGCGAGTGCATTGATTGCTTCACCCCAGGGAGTCGGAATCGTGACGCTAACCTGGAATCCGAGCGTTTCAGGAGACGTTGCCGGCTACAAGATACACATGGGAACGAGTTCTGGAGTCTATACAACGGTGATCAACGCGGGTAGCGTAAATCAATATGTCGTGACGGGACTCACGTCCGGCCAGACGTATTATTTCGTGGTTACCGCGGTGAGCGCTTCCGGGGTCGAGAGCGCCTTCTCGAACGAGGTAACGGCAGTCGTTCCTTAGTCGATGAACCTTCGGTGGACTCGCTATTCGGCGGGGCTAGTGAACGACAATCCGGCGCTGGGCGTCCGCGACGAGCGGATCCCCGGCGCCTTTTTCTTTGATGGAGAGGAAGGTTTTGTAGGATTCGGCGGCGCCGGGGCTGTTGAGGCCTTCACGCGCGCGGCCTTGGTAATAGTAGACGGCGGGGAGAACGTGGTAGCTGGGGACATCATCGAGAAAGACGGAAGTAGCTTCCCCCGCGGCGGTTCAGGCAAGTGTCGAATTCCGAGGACGCCTCCGTGAACGCACCGGCATCGAGGTAAGCGCGACCCATATCAAAATGACCGAGCCAGGTATCGGCGAGTTTTTGGGCTTCCTGGAAGGAGTTTAGGGCGTCGCGGGCATTACCTTTCTTGAGCTGGGCTTCGCCCGCGATCAATTTGGCGTAAGCCTGTGGCTCGGTTTCGAGACGCTGTGAAAGCGGCGCCACAAGTTGCAGCGCCTTCGCGTCCTGGCCTGCCGCGATGTAAACCTGCGCCGCGCGATAGAGCACTGCCAGATCCTTGCTGTTCGAAGAAGCCTTGTCGGCAGAAGAAATGGCTTCCTTCGTTTTTCCCTGCATCATTTGTACGAGAGCGAGCGTGGCCGTGCGGTCGGCGGCGGATTCTGCGTCCTTCGCAACCACATCGGATGCGATGGCTTTCTCTAAAATACTGGCCCCGTCCGTCAACTTGCCTTCGTACAGTGCCAGATCCGCGAGTCCCGTGGCCGCAATGGAAGCACCGTAGGGGCTCACACCTTGAAGCTTCCCGTAGCTCGCCTGCGCTTCGGCAATTTGCCCGAGTCCCAATTCCGCAAGCGCGTTGGTGCGCAGCGCCTGGTCAAATTTCGGATTCTCTTGCAGAATCGCTTGCGCTTCTTTGGCCGCGGTATCAAAATCCCCGGCGTATAACGCATACATCGAATAATTCACTCGTTGCAGAACGCTGTGAGGAGTGATCTCGAGCGCGCGTTTCTGCTCCTCAAGAGCCTTGTTCATGTCACGGCTGTAAAAATAAGCGAGCGCCAGATTCGCGTGTCCAGCCGTGTCGGCGGGATATTGACTAACCAACGCGGTCAATTCTTCCATGGCCTTTGGCTGGTTGCGCATGAACAGGTAATAACCGCTGCGCGTACGGTACCTTTCGCGGTCGGTCATGCGGTCGATGTGCGACATCGCTAATCCATAATATTTTTCGGCGTCCTGGCGTTTTCCGAGATTGGCATAGATGGCGGCCATGCCCGCATACGCGCGCCCCAGATTTGGGTCCAGTTCCGCCGCATGGCCATAAGCCTTGAGCGCGTCATCCCATTTGGCCGCCTGCTGAAAATCCTGGCCCACGGCATACGCGTGGGCCGCTTCGAGTGAGCCCGCACTGAACGTTTCCGCAGCGGACTGCTGCGCGGACTCCGGCGTCGTGTCGCCCAGTCCCTTACGAAGACTCTCCGCGAGCTTTCCCGCCGCGGCAAGCACGTCTTGTTTGTTCGAGGCACTCCGTTGTTCCGTGAGAATGGATTTGCCCGTCGCAGGATCCAGAGTGGCTACGTAGACTTTGTATCCGCTTCCTTCCTGCGTAATGGACCCCGTCACTACGGCGTTGACGCCTTCGCGCACGGCAACGAGTTGTGCCAAGCCGGCGTCCATGCGCGTCGCCGCTGGCTGCAGCCGCGCGGCATCCTTCCTGGCCTGGCCGCGATTAAACGACGAGATAAACGGCGCGCCCTCGAGCGCAATCCCAAGCATGGGTTCGAGCGTGCCGTCAAACACGGAATCTCCGGTCTTGTTGTCGAAATCCGCGATCAACAGCGTAACCGGCGCATGAGGAGCGGTAGCATGCGGAGTAATTCTTGAACGGAAGAAAAAGATACCTGCAATGACCACGGCTCCGAGTGCTGCGGCGGCCAGCCATTTTCCGGAACCAGGCAGGGCGGAGACTGGCAGCGAAACGACGCGCGTCCCAGCGGCAGGGCCTTGCCACTTTTTCAATCTGGTGCAGCAACTCCCCCGCGCTGGCAAAGCGCTTCTGCGGATCGATTTCCAGACATTTCCGGACAATGTCGCTCAGCGGCCGCGGAATGGTTTTGTCGAGTTCGTCGAGAGGCCTGGCGGGCTCATTGGTTCTTTTCCAAAGCTTCCCCATCGTGGTGTCCGCGTCGAAGGGCACCTGGCCGCTCAACATTTCGTAGAAAATAATTCCGATGCTGAAGAGGTCCGAGCGCGCATCCAGAGTCTGGCCTTTTGCCTGCTCGGGGGACATGTAATCTGGCGTGCCGATTAAAGCGCCCGTCTGTGTCATGCCCGAGCCGAGCATCGATCGTGCGATGCCGAAGTCCATGACGTACGCTCGGCCGCTCTTGTCCAGCATGATGTTCTGCGGCTTCAGGTCGCGATGGATCACGCCCTCGTTGTGCGCTGCCTCCAGCGCCCGGCACACTTGCGCAAGAATGTTTGCCGCTTCTGCCGGCTGGAGTTTCTTCTTGCGGCGAAGAACGCCCTGCAGGTTCTCGCCTTCGATGTACTCCATGGTGATGAACTTGATCCCGTCGGCCTGGCCCAAGTCAAAAATGCGAATCACGTTTTTATGCGTGATTTGCCGAGCGAGGATTAGCTCCTGCTTAAAGCGTTGGAGAATTTCGGGGTTGGCCGCCATATCGGCGCGAATGACCTTGATGGCCACCTGGCGTTCCAACTCTTTATCATGGGCTTGATAAACAGCTCCCATTCCGCCCTGTCCCAGCAGGCGGACAATTTCGTACCGGGTGCCAATGGAAGTGCCTGGGCTCAGCTGAACGAGAGCGGTGGCGGAGATGACGCCGTCGGCCGCGGGCACAGACCAGCCCTGCCCGCTCGTGGCCAGCGTCTGGTCACTGAGCGGCAACGGCGTGGTGCACTTTGCGCACTGCACCGAGGTATCCGGGTTTTCGTAACTACACGCTGGGCAGACCATGCTTGTCGCGCCTTGGTTGCGCGAACGCGTTTATTATGTAGCCTTTGCGAGCGAATTCAAACAGGCAAAGGGTTTCTCCGTTCCTATAGTCCCAGGCCAGAGCAGCGATGCTTCTGATTTGCCAATTTTGCTGAATGGTACCGGACTCGATGCGGAGCCTTGCCGACCCGTCTTGCGGGGGAATTAGCAGCGGAGTTCCGTTCCCGAAGGCCGCCGCTCGCTCGCTCGCGAAGTTTTCCTCAGGCTTGCGTATTCCGCGTGGTATGCTCGCCTCGTTCCCGTTAGAATCAGCGCGTCCCTTTGTTGCCTTCATGAAGAAGATCATCGTCGCCGTTGGCAGCACTCGCAAGCCAAAGCTCAGGGCAGTTATGAAAGCTCTGGACGCCTTTGCGCCGAAACTCGTACCGGATGGCGACTTCGAGGTCGTTGGAGTGGAAGTGGAAAGCGGCGTAAGCCCCACGCCCTCCTCTTGCGAAGAGCTCATGCGCGGGGCCCGACAGCGCGTGGAAGCGCTTTTGCGGCTCGCTCGCGAAACTAGCAAACACTGGCGCTACTTCGTGGGCCTGGAAGGTGGTCTTGAGGTTCTACAGGATGATAGAAGCCGCCGCGTTTTCCTGGAAAGCTGGGCTTACGCGAGCGATGGCACGCGTGGTTTCTATGGGCGTTCGGGCGGCATCGAACTACCTGAGGAACTTGCCCATGAAGTTCTTGAGCGTGGTTTCGACTTGTCGGAAGCCATCGATCGTTATGCAGGCGCGGTGGGCATCCGTGATGGGCAGGGAGCTTGGGGCGTGCTTTCCGGAGATTTAATTCAGCGGGACGAGTCTTTTCGCATCGCGGTGATCACGGCCTTCGCACCGTTCTATAATGCCAGGATGTATGGCAGGGCTGTGCGTACCGCAAGTTAGAATTCGCATCAGGAAAGCCAGGAGAGATAAGCGTGGACATTGTTAAGGGCAATATGGGCTGGATCGAAGTCGTTGTCGGCCCGATGTTTTCCGGCAAAAGCGAGGAACTGATCCGCCGCCTGCGCCGTGCTGAAATTGCCCGCCAGCGCGTGCAGATTTTCAAGCCCGCGATTGACGAACGTTACGCGGCCAACGAGATCGTTTCGCACTCGGGCCTGGGCATCTCCTCGGACAACGTGACCAAAGCCTCCGAAATCATGGAAAAACTTTCTCCACGCACCGAAGTTATAGGCATTGACGAAGCGCAATTTCTCGGCGAAGAGATCGTGGACGTTTGCACCAAGCTCGCCAATCTGGGAAAGCGCGTCATCGTGGCCGGACTCGACACCGACTATCGCGGGCGGCCGTTTGAGCCCATGCCGCGGCTGCTCGCCATCGCCGAAGAAATCACCAAGCTGCTGGCTATTTGTATGCGTTGTGGCAATCCCGCGGTTCACACGCAACGCCTAGTTGAAAGCGAAGAGCTCATCGTGGTGGGCGCCGGTGGGATGTATGAAGCGCGCTGCCGCCGCTGCTTCGAACCGAATCCCGCGCTCGCCCAAGAGAAAAAAGACGCGGGACCGCAGTTGATGATTCGCAATCGCACAGCCTCCGCCGGCAGCTGAGGGAACTAGCGCCCTGCTCGCAACCCGTGTCAGTTTGTCCTTTCTGAGCGTCATCTCTTCTTGAGCTTGCCGGTCGATTCCTGCAAACTGTGCTGTCTCGACCGACGACACGCCAAAACCATACAGCGAACACTCATGATCATCGAATCCAAGGCCCCGACCCGCGTTGATTTTGCGGGAAGCACACTCGACATCTGGCCGCTCTATCTGTTTCATCCCGGCTCAGTCACGCTAAACGCCGCGATCTCGCGCTACGCTTCCTGCGTGATTCAAACCCACGCCCCTTGGGATGAGCGCATCAAGCTCGTCTCTCGGGATATCAAGCGCGAAGAGAGCTTCGCATCGTTTGCCTCGCTTGTGAAAACAAAGCGTTACAAACTCCCTCTTCTCGCAGAGATCGTGAAATTTTTTCAACCGCAAGGCGGCTTCACGCTTACCACAGATTCGGAAGCTCCCAACGGTGCGGGCATTGGCGGCTCGAGCGCCATGGCCGTCGCCATCTGCGCGGCGCTTGACCGTTACACGGGAGCAGGGAAGAGTAAGGTCGATTGGATTCACATCAGCCGCGACGCCGAAGCCATCGTCATCAACGTCCCCACGGGCACGCAGGATCATTACCCGCCAGCCTTTGGCGGTGCCGCAGCCATCGAGTTACCTCCGGGCGGCGAGCACCGCGTCGAGCTGCGGGTCAACCTTGACGAGCTCGAACGCCGCATCGTCGTCTGTTACACCGGCAAGCCGCGCCAGCACGGCATCAACAATTGGGAAGTGTTTAAAGCCCAGATTGGTGGGAAACGCGCCGTGCAGAACAGTCTCGAGCGTATCTCCGAAGTCGCCCAGAAAATGCGCTTCGCCATGGAAAAGCCGGACTGGCACGAGGCCGGACGATTGATGCGGGAGGAGTGGACATTTCGCAAAAGGAATCTGCCGACTATCTCGACGAAGACGATAGACCGAGTAATCGACGGCGCGCGGCGCAACGGCGCCCTGGCCGGAAAGGTTTGCGGCGCGGGCGGCGGGGGTTGCGTCGTCCTGCTAATCGAGCCGGATGCCCGGACCCGCGTGGAAAGCTCGATCGTCGAGTCGGGCGCAGAGGTTCTGCCTGTGACCATCGACCGCCAAGGCGTCCAGGTGATCTCCCGTTAGGCTATACGCGCTTGCCTCACCCTATAGGCCCACCGTCAAGCTTTCGACGGGTTCTAGGCAGCCAACCCTGGCAACCGGGCCGGGCGGCCAAGTCTCGGAGAAGGCAGTGGCTGTTTTTCCCGTTCCCCGCATCATAGAATCTTGGGGGTAATTTCGTAATAGAATAGGTATGCTGTCCCGGGACGGCTGGCCTAAATAAGTCATGGCGATACGATTTTTTCTAACTTTGACCCTCTTCCTGATGGCCGACGCGGATATTCCGCGCGTCAACAGTCTTCGTCCGCCCGCGCAGCCCACTGTAGTTTTTCCGTCAGGAGAGGAGATTTCTCTCTTCCCGGACACCGCGCTGGACGGGCAAGGGGAATCGCAGACGTCTGCCAAGTCGAAGAGCGCAACGTTGCAGGAAGCTTCGAAACTTGAACTCATACGCTACGTTTCCGGCGAGTTCGCCAAAGCCATTAGATCCCTTCCTGCAGGAAAAGAGGGCTTAATCGTTTACGTTGGCAAGCCGCTCCAGCTGGAGTTTCTCGAACGCGCCCTGGCTACTCACGGCGCCGCGGTCAACAACGGCGATAAGGTACAGATCACCAAGCTGGATTTTCAAAACCACCAGATCATCGTGGACTTGAACGGCGGCGGCCGCGGGAAGAAGCGACTGCGCGATCGCATCCACATCGAAATGGCCGGCGTTCCGACTGGTCAAGTGACTGAGCAGGAGGACAAAGGCCCGCCGGGGCTGCAGCCTGGACAAGGCAGCACTATCTATCTCGATTTCAGCAAGCCTGTTCCGGACCTGAGCCCGAATGATTTGAAACAGCTCCTTTCTCCATTTTTGGACTTTTCAAAACAGCGTTCCGCGTCGGTTGTGTGGGTGGACACGTTGCCTCCGGAAATGAAAAAAGCCATCCAGGAGCGCCGGCCGATCCTCGGTATGGACCGTGAACAAGTGGTAGCCGCTATCGGCAAGCCCGACCACAAAATTCGAGAACGCGACAACGAAGGCAACGATATCGAAGACTGGATCTACGGCCAGCCGCCTTCGAAAACCGTGTTCGTCCGCTTCAATGGCGATCGCGTGACCAACATCAAGCAATACCCTCAATAGATATCAGCTTTACTTCTGCGGCAGGAATCGTGACTATGCGCTTGGAATTCGACCATCCTGCTTCGCGTTGACTTTTCTTTCCACAGCCCATAGCATTTTGAGTTCGACTTTGCGGCCGTTTCTCCTTGGAGAGCCCGCCGCAGTTTCATAATCCCATCGGAGGAAGTAATGCCCATCAAGGTTGGCATCAACGGCTTCGGCCGCATCGGACGCAATATCATGCGCACCGCGCTCGATGACAAAGACATCCAGTTCGTCGCCGTCAACGACGTCACCGACGCCAAGACCCTCGCGCATTTGCTCAAGTACGACTCCATTCTCGGTAATCTCCCGCACAACGTTACGCATACGAATGACTCGATCTCCGTCGAGGGTAAGTCCTTCAAGGTTTTCAAGGTGAAAGATCCCGCCGAAATCGATTGGGCCAGCGTTGGAGCGGATATCGTGGTTGAATCCACCGGTCTCTTCACCAATGGCGCCGAGGCAAAAAAACATCTCCGTGGCTCGGTCAAAAAAGTCATCATCTCCGCCCCCGCCGAAGGCCCTGACGCGACCCTGGTGCTCGGCGTCAACGACAAGACCTACGATCCCGCGAAGCATCATGTCGTTTCCAACGCTTCCTGCACCACGAATTGCCTTGCCCCTGTCGCCAAAGTCCTTCAAGACACCTTCGGCATTCACAGCGGCACCATGACCACCATCCACTCCTACACCAACGACCAGAAGCTTCTCGATCTGCCGCACAAGGACCTCCGCCGCGCACGCGCCGCTGCCATCAACATGATTCCCAGCTCGACTGGCGCGGCCAAAGCCCTGCATCTCGCCATCCCTGAACTCAAGGGCAAGCTCGATGGTTACGCCATGCGCGTTCCCACCCCGAATGTCAGCGTTGTCGATCTCACCGTTTTTGTGGAAAAGCCCGCCACCGTCGAGTCTGTTAACGCCGCTCTAAAGGCCGCGGCCAACGGCCCCATGAAGGGCGTGCTTGCCTATACCGAAGAAGAACTTGTCTCCGCCGATTTTAAAGGCAATCCGAACTCTTCCATTGTCGATTCCGGGTATACCAAAGTCGTCGGCGATCGCTGCGTCAAAGTCCTGGCCTGGTACGACAATGAGTGGGGCTATTCCTGCCGCTGCCGCGATCTAATCAAATTCATGGCTGCAAAGTTTTAGTCCATGGGTGGAGGGGCGGGGCTGGTCTACCGTGTAAGGTTCCGCCCTACGATGTCTCGAGCCACAAATAACGAATCACGAGCCACAAATCCATGAATAAACTCACCATCCACGATCTCGAACTCCGCGGCAAGCGCGTTTTCATCCGCGTAGATTTCAACGTCCCTCTCAAAGATGGAATCGTCACGGACGAAACGCGGATCCGCGAAACCATCCCCACGCTGCGCCTCGCCATTCAAAAAGGCGCCCGCCTGATTCTCGCCTCGCACCTCGGACGCCCCAAGGGCGGTCCGGACTCCAAGTTTTCGCTTTTCCCTGTAGCGAAAAAGCTCGAAGTCCTCATCGGCAAGCCTGTTCGGTTTGCCTCGGACTGTGCTGGCCCGGTCCCCGAATCAAAGAGCAAGACCCTGGCCGACGGCGAAATCCTGCTTCTCGAAAACGTGCGTTTCCATCCTGAAGAAGAGAAAAACGACGAAGCTTTTTCTAAGCAACTTGCCTCACTCTGCGATGGCCTCTTCATTTGCGACGCTTTCGGCTCCGCGCATCGCGCCCATGCTTCGGTCGTCGGCATCACCCGCTTCGTAAACCAGTCTGCCGCTGGGCTGCTGATGGAAAAAGAGCTCACCTATCTTGGCAAAGCGCTCACCAATCCCACGCGACCTTTCGTAGCTATTCTCGGCGGAGCAAAAGTCAGCGATAAAATTGAAGTCGTCGAGAACCTCATGAAAATTGCCGAGGCCACGCTCATCGGCGGCGGCATGGCCTACACGTTTTTCAAAGCGCAGGGCTTGCCCATCGGAAAGTCTCTCGTCGAAGACGACAAGCTCGATCTCGCCCGCAAACTTCTCGCCGATGCCAAGCAAAACAATCGCAAGCTGCTACTTCCGGTAGACCACGTCATCGCCCCCGAATTTAAGGCCACCGCTCCTGCCACCACGGTTGAGATCGCCGCCACACCCGCCGACCAAATGGGTCTCGATATCGGCCCAAAAACCGCCGCCGCCTTTGCCGCTGAAATCTCGCGAGCCAAGACCATCGTTTGGAACGGACCAATGGGCGTCTTCGAAATGCCTGCTTTTGCGAACGGCACTCTCGAAATCGCCAGAGCCGTCGCTGCCGCCACTAGTGCCGGTGCGACCTCGATCGTCGGCGGAGGCGATTCCGTCGCCGCAGTGCACCAGTCCGGGGTCGCCGAGAGAATATCCCACATATCGACCGGAGGCGGCGCCTCGCTTGAGTTTCTAGCCGGCGCTAAGCTCCCTGGCGTCGAAGCACTGACCGATAAGCCCACGGAAAAAGTTGTTGTAAGCGTGAGCACACCCGCACCCGTAACGCGCCGCCGTGTCGTCGCCGGAAACTGGAAAATGTACAAGACGCAAATGGAAACCGAAGTGTTTTTCTCCGCGTTCTCCATGCTCGTTGACGGCATCAAGCAGTGTGACATCGTCATCGCTCCCCCATTTACCGCCATCCACGCCGCCGTGGAAGCCGCTCGCGGCACGGAAATCGCTATCGCCGCGCAGAACGTCTTTTGGGAAAAGGAAGGCGCCTTCACCGGCGAAATCTCTCCGCAAATGGTGGTCGAGGCCGGCTGCCGCTACGTTATTATCGGCCACTCCGAACGGCGTCAATTCTTCGGCGAAACCGACGAAACTGTCGCCAAAAAAACCAAAAGCGCCCTCGCCGCGGGCCTTACTCCAATTGTTTGCCTCGGGGAGAAACTCGAGCATCGCGAAACAGGGGCCACCGAACACATTTGCAAGGCTCAGTTCCTGGGCGGGCCGGGTTCGTTGACCGCCGATGCATTCTCCCGTATTCTGATAGCGTACGAACCAGTGTGGGCCATAGGTACGGGCAAAACGGCCACTCCGGAAATAGCGGCAGAAGCTCACCGGTTCATCCGTCAATGCGCCGCGGAGAAGTTTTCCCCCGCTCACGCGTCCGCGGTGCGGATTCTCTATGGCGGCAGCGTCAAGCCTGACAATATTCAGGGATTGATGGCGCAAGAAGAAATAGACGGCGTACTCGTCGGCGGAGCAAGCCTCGACGCGAAATCATTTGCAAGCATCGTAAGAGATTGTGCAGGGAGATAGAAATGCCAGGTTGGATGAAGTGGACTATCGCTATATTGATTGGTTTGGCGATCATCGTCGTCGGATTTCGGTGGGCGGGCGCGTTGCTCACCACCTTCTTCGTGATGAACTGCCTTGTCTTGATCATCGTCGTTCTTCTGCAGAGCGGCAAAGCCGCTGACCTCGCCGGTGCTTTCGGCGGCGCGGGCAGCCAAACCGCCTTTGGCCCGCGCGGAGCTGCTACGATTCTCTCTCAGGCCACTACGTGGTGCGCCATCATGTTCATGATCTGCGCCTTGGCTTTGATGATTCGCACGGACAAAGCCGTCGTGCAAGGCGGTTCGGTGTTGCATCAAACATCCAAGCCTGCCCCCAAGAAGACGCCCGCGACGACTCCGGTCGCACCAGCGCCTGCGCCGCAGTCTTCGGCGCCGGCTCCACAGAGCAATCCTCCTGCGTCGAGCACGACGCC
>Ga0207136_1026_pt1 | contig 36930 bp, 33 predicted proteins | sample Alteio_BWMinHeat_8_FD_153552 | JGI IMG/M metagenome (GOLD analysis project Ga0207136, IMG submission 153552) | Enriched cells from forest soil in Barre Woods Harvard Forest LTER site, Petersham, Massachusetts, United States -... | ecosystem: Environmental > Terrestrial > Soil > Temperate forest >...
GATAGCCGAGGTGTGGGCAGAGATGCAAGCGCAGGTGGAAGAGCTGACCGGGCAAGCCGGGCTGCAGATTCTGCGCGCCATTCTGGAAAACGAAGTAACTCACCGGGTGGGACCTCCGCATCGGCCGAATCCCTCCGCGGGCTGTGTGCGCTGGGGAAAGCAGCCGGGTTATGTGGTTTTTGCTGGACAGAAAATTCCTCTGGAACGACCGCGGGTCCGAACGCGGGAGGGCCAGGAGGTGGAACTGCAGAGCTACGGTCAGTTGCAGCAGGACGGAAAGCTACAACGAGCGGTGCAGGAGCGCATGGTGGCGGGGTTGTCCACGCGGAACTATCGGCGAGCGGTAGAAAGTGTTCTGGAAGGGTACGGAATCGAGAAGAGCAGCGTGAGCCGGCAGTTCGTGGCGGCCAGTAGCAACCAGTTGCGAGTGCTGTGCGAACGGCGCTTAGAAGATCTGAATCTGGTGGTGCTGATGATCGATGGCATTCACTTTGGCGGCCAGGTGCTGGTGGTGGCCCTGGGGATCGCGGAAAGCGGAGAAAAGCATGTTTTGGGAGTGTGGCAAGGAGCCACGGAGAATACCACGGTGGTCAAAGGGCTGTTGGAAGACCTGGTGGACCGAGGACTGGATGGGAAGAGGCGGTATTTGGTGGTGCTGGACGGATCGAAAGCGCTGCGCGCCGGTGTGGAACGTGTTTTCGGAGACCAAGTGGAAGTGCAGCGTTGCCAGATTCACAAGCGGCGGAACGTGAAGGAGTACCTGCCGGAGAACTGCCAGAAAGACTACGACCGGCGGATGCGCAACGCGTATGCCATGAACAACTACGCGGAGGCCAAAGAGGCGTTACAGAAAATCTTCCGGCAACTGGAACGGATCAATCCGAGCGCTGCCCGGAGCCTGGAGGAAGGGCTGGAAGAAACGCTTACGGTGCATCGCCTGGGTGTAGGAACGGTGCTGCGTCGGAAACTGGCCACCACCAACCCGATCGAATCGTGTTTGTCGACGGTGCAGCGGGTGGCGCGAAACGTAAAGCGTTGGCGCGAAGGAGATCAGCCGCTGCGTTGGACAGCCGCCGGACTCTTGGAAGCAGAAAAGAAATTCCGACGCATCAAAGGCTATCAAGAAATCCTGTTGCTGAAGGAACGCTTGAATCCGTCACGCATTCAGCAGAAGGAGGTCCGAACAGCAGAAGTTGCTTGAACTTGGTTGTAGGTGGGCTTACAGTGCCGAACATCGAGAGTCACTGCAATCAACTAAAACTCGGACATCCTCCTTATCAAGCGAGAGAGTCGCAGTCTGCCTCCTCTTATTTCGCTGTTATTAGCGTGCTCGTTGTAGCTACGCACTGCCAAGCGCCATTGAGCTTTATCCATGTATCGACGAACCGTTCGCGGTGCACGTATGGCTTCCCTTTCTCCATGCCCTTTATTCGAAACACCCCAACAACTACAGCGACATTTCCGTAAACTTGCACACTGCTTTGCTCGGTGACTGCTTGAGACGGCTGATAGTCAGGTGACTTAATACTCGCTAGAAATTCGCTCTTAGAGGAAACGCTTCCGTCGATATCGATTGATACAAACGTGTTTACCAACAGCATGTCCAGCGCCTTCGAATCCTTTGCTTCAAGAGCGTGATTCCATGCGCTTTCAAGCGCCAAGACACGTCCGCCTTCATCGCTCATACTCGATTGCTGCGCCGTCGCCGAGGTGACAAAGAACAGCAGCGTCGCGACGGACAGAAAAATCTTTCTCACCTTTTTTACCTCCTGATGGCTAGTCGAATTCCCCAGACATGTCTAGCGTAGAACAGAAACGTCGCTTCTAACTAACTTCCGCCAGGGAACGTTCTGGCAGCGCAAACCGGCCAAGTGAAATCCCCGCCCAAAAGCACTTCTCCGCTAACGCGACAAATCCGGAATTGACTGCCGAAATCGTGATGAGTGCTATGGCGATTTTCCGACAGTTATCGCGCTATGATTGCGTTGCACTAATCCTATGGCACATCCAGAACTAGACGCGTTATTTGACACGCTCCTTCCATTTGCCCAGACGATGTTACGCGAGCACGGCGAGTTCTACCCTTTCGGGGCGATCATGACCTCAAACGGTGAAATCCGCCACGTTGGGGCAAAGATGGAAGATGAAGACCATCCATCGTCGCAATCCCTCATCGATGTATTAACTGAAACGTTCAAGAAGCAAGCGACGAAGGGAGAATTGCGTGCCGCTGGAATCTGCTACGACGTCCTAACCGTGCCACCGGGAGGACATCAGAAGCGGGATGCCGTTTGTTGCTGTCTTGAGCATTATTCGGGAGAAACGGTGGACGTGTTCGTTCCTTACGTCAAAGCAGCAGACGGTGAAATCCAGTTTGGTGAAATCTTTGCCGCGAAGCGGACGGGACAGTTTTTCTGCGAATTGCCAAGCTGTTGACTAAATGTGCCGCCAATCGTACATGCGGGTAACGGGCCGTACTTGATGTCCGGTAATCCGCCAAGGAGTCTGCATAGTGTTTGGAGGGAGAAGGATTGATGCTTTTTCCCGATGATGAGAACGGGGATGTGCTTCGGCGCATGGAAGCAGGGGGAGATGATCTGACTCGCCCGCGAAACATTGACTTCGCGGTCGCTTTCGCCCACGAAAGCTCGGCTGAGAAGTTTGCAGAACATTTTCGTGAATTAGGCCACGAGGTGTCGGTGAAGGAAGATGAAACGGACCAAAACCTTCCGTGGGATGTGATTGTGGTCCAACACATGGTCCCATCCCACGAGGGGATCACTAACTTTGAAAGCCTGCTGCAATCTGTTGCGGATCGTTGGAGAGGGCAAAACGATGGCTGGGGCTGTTTTTCTGGACCCTCTTAAAGCCTCAAGTCCTGGCAGCCGTTACCGGAAACTTGACTCGAAGCTGTGAAGAAACCCCGTAAATTTCAGTCTTGCAAAATAAAAACTCCGCCGTAAGCTCGCGGCATGAGCCAAGAAAATACAACCAGCAAGCAGCCTTTGATTCGCTACGTGAACCGACAGCAGATGAGTTGGCGAGCCGTGGATGTGGACAAGCTCATCGCGGAAGACCATCGAGCGAGAGCCATTTGGACACTGGTAGGGCGCCTAAACCTGACCGCCTTTTATCGAGCCATCGAGAGCAGCACGGAGGAAGGCGGGCGGCCGGCGTTCGATCCGCGACTGCTGATCAGTTTGTGGGTGTACGCCGATAGCCAGGGGATTGGTTCGGCGCGAGAACTGGCCCGGCGCTGTGCGTACGATCCGGCGTTCCAGTGGCTGACGGGATGGGAGGAAGTGAACTATCACACGCTGGCGGATTTCCGTGTGGAGAAGCAGCAGGAACTCGATGAACTGTTCACGCAGGTGCTGGCGGCGCTGAGCCAGGAAGGACTGATCACGCTGGAGCAAGTGATGCAAGATGGCACCAAGATCAAGGCCCAGGCGAGCAGTCCGAAAGCTAAGCAAGCCCAAGTACGCGCACGACGCCAGCAACAAGAGCGGCTAGAGAGTGCGTTGGAAGAGTTGCAGAAGTGGCAGGCACGCAAGAGCGGAGAAAAAGCCAAGAAGGAAACGCGAGTGAGCACCAGCGACCCGCACGCCAGGGCCATGCATCAGCCCGATGGCGGATTAGCGCTCAGTTACAACGCGCAGATTTCTACCGATGCGACGCAAGGCCTGATTGTGGGAGTGGCGGTAACCCAGGAGCCCAACGACAGCGGGCAGTTATTGCCAGCGGTGGATCGCCTAGAACAGCGGCTGGAGAAAAAGCCGCAACAGATGGTGGCCGATAGTGGCTATACCACGCGAGAGAATATCGAGAAGATGGTCGGGCGAGAGATCGATTTTCTGGGGACCATGCGGTATGAAAATGTGCCACGGGGCGCCAACTTGCCGAACCGGTTTCCGCCGAGCGCATTTCCTTATCTGCCAGAGAAGGACCACTGTGTTTGCCCGCAGGGCAAAGTCCTGCATCCGGCGGGACAACGCAAGAGGAGAGCAGGGGTGATTTACCACCTCTACGAAGCCCGGCTGGAGGATTGCCAAGCTTGTCCTCGCAAACCGGAGTGTTGCCCAGACAACCAAAAGCGCGGCCGTTCGGTGGCGCACCCCGAAGAAAGTCCGGTGGTGATAGCGTTTCGCAAGAAGATGGCTAGCGAAGAAGCTCGCAAACAATATCGTCGTCGGGGAAGAATCGTGGAGTTTTGTCACGCCTGGATCAAGAGCAAACTGGGTTTGCGGCAATTCCATGTACGGGGCTTGAAGAACGTGCAGATGGAAATGTTGTGGGCTTGCCTCACCTACAACCTGCAGCATTGGATCCGATTGAGCAAGCTCCGCACAACAACAGCGATCACCTGAGATAGTAAGAGAACAGCGAGTAGGACCGAGACGCTCGTTCGAAGCAGAAGGCCAACAATCCGGGAAGCTCACCCTAAATTTTCGATCCAACTCTCAATCGAGGTTTCTTCACAGCTTCCTCTCATTGTCCGACACCCGCCTTCCGAGGAGTCACAGCCTCCGTTTCATGAAATTCCGCAAACTGTATAGAAGTGAGCAGTAAGCGGCCTCGGCGGCCTCTACGCTGCAAGGCCAGAGGTCCGAACTGAAATTCCGGCTTAATTGCCAACCCCGGGCTAATACTCGACAACGTTCTGAAGACAAACGACGGAGGAAAAAGTATGTTTCACTTAATCTGGTATGTTCTTATTGGGCTAATCTCGGGGTTTATCGCTAAAGACGTCATGCACGTGCACATAACGATTTTCTGGACGGTCATGCTCGGCATCATTGGAGGCATCATCGGCGGTGGCGTTACTCACATGTTTTCGCGCCCGACAAACGAACGATATCATCCCGCCGGCCTGGTTTTTTCCACGCTTGGCGCGATTCTCGTTTTGTTTGTTTGCTATAAGTTGAATATCCATTTTCCTGCGGTCTAACTTAACAGCAGCGAACCTATCCAGCGTATGTCCTGGTAAACGCCTTAACCCTACAAGTGAAATCTCGCTGACTCCCGTTAAGACCCGAGGATTGCGGTTTGAGGCTCACCGGGCATGTTGATAACGAGAACGAAGGCCCGCTCGGAAAGGGAGCCCCTCTCCCCAGCCACGATTCCATTTGAGGAGCGAGGCTTGAATCTCCTATAATGGTTTGTTTGCTTAGGACTCGGGGGATTCAGCAGATGACTGGCAGCTCGGATAACACGCAAAAGCTTTTTTCGCGCATCTTTCTTGGAGTGGTCGTGCTGGCTTTGTCGGGCGGCATGCTGCTCTATCTTGTGCCGAGCGGTCCGGGTGACACCCGGACGTCCACGGATGCTGTGGCCAAAGTGGGCGGTCAGACTATCACGGTCGCCGAAATTCGCCAGCAGCTCAACCAGATCAAGCAGACCAATCAAGTGCCCCCGATGCTTGAGCCCTACTATGCCCAGCGAATACTGCAGCAGCTCCTCCTGCAGAAAGAAATGGAGTACGAGGCCGGCCAGCTTGGCATCCGCGTTTCCAACGATGAGATTGCCGACCGCATCAAGCTCATTTTGCCGGCGGCCTTCAACGGAGATTCGCCCATCGCGCCTGATCAGTACGCCTCCCTAGTTCAATCACGCACCCAAATGACTGTTCCGCAGTTCGAAGAGATGGTGCGGCAGGGCATGCTGCAGGAAAAGTTCCAGAAGCTGGTGACCGACGGGATCAGCGCGGGCCCGGCGGAGCTGCAGGAAGAATTCGTCTACCGCAACCAGAAGGTAAAACTGGATTACGCGTACATCAAGCCGGAAGATCTGCTGGCCAAGATCACCGTGGATGACGCCGAGGTGAATGCCGCCTACGAAATGAACAAGGCGAAGTATCAAGTCCCAGAAAAGCGCGTGGTGCGCTATGCCATCGTCGACGTGAACCAGATTCGCCAGAGCATGCAAGTCTCCGACGATCAGTTGAAGGCCCAATACCAGAAGAATATCCAGGACTACCAGGTGCCGAACCGGGTTCACGTCGAGCACATCCTGCTGATGACTGTTGGCAAGCCCGACGCCGAAGTCGAAGAGATTAAAAAGAAAGCTCAGGACATTCTGAATCAGGCCAAAAAGGGCGCCAATTTCGAGGATCTCGCCAAGAAATACTCCGAGGACGGCGGTACCCCTGGGAATCCGGGTTCGAGAGACAAGGGCGGAGACCTGGGTTGGATCGTCCAGGGCCAGACGGTGCCAGAGTTCGAGAAGGCGGCGTTTTCACTGCCGAAGGGCAGCATTTCGGACCTGATCAAGACGCAGTATGGCTTCCACATCATCAAAATCATCGACAAGGAAGCGGCCCACACCAAGCCCTTCGATGAGGTAAAGGATTCCATCCGCACACCGCTGCTTCTGTCGGAGGCCGATAAGCAGGCGGGTAATGTTGCCGACCAACTCTCCCAGGCCATCCGTCAGTCAAATAAGGTTTCGATCGACGACCTGGCCAAGCAGTACCACCTCACCGTGGGAGAAACGCGCTCCGTCGCGGCCACCGATCCCCTGGTCGAATTGGGAAACTCGCCGCAGACCAAGGTCAGCGATTCCATCTTCCGGTTGCGGCAGGGCGAGTTGAGCCTTCCGGTGCAGACCGATCGCGGTTACCTGGTGCTCTCCGTCAAGCAGATCCTCCCCGCACACCAGGGATCTCTTGAAGAGGTACGGGAGAAAGTGGTGGCCGAACTTATGCAGGAAAAGGCATCGGCCGAAGCCCGCACTAAGGCGGATGAGCTGGCCAAGAGAGTAAAAGCGGGAGAAAAGTTCGACGCCGCTGCCAAAGCTCTAGGCCTGGAGGCCAAGACGAGCGAGGAATTTGCTCGCGCCGGGTCCATTCCTAATGTTGCCAGCGGCAAACAACTCGCGGCCGCGTTTCAGTTGAAGACCGGCAACGTCGGCCCGCCGCTGAACCTCGGCGCTAATTGGCTCGTCTACGAAGTCGTGGACAAACAAGAGGCTAACCCCGCAGATTTTGAGAAACAAAAGAAGGAAATCACAGACGCTGTGTTGCAAAATAAGCGCTCGATCGCCTTTGAGGCCTTCCGGACAGCCTTGGAAGACCGACTGAAAAAAGAAGGCAAGCTACAAGTGATGCCGGAGAAACTTAAGGGTTTCGGTGACCTTGGTTAGTCTAAGTAGTTGAAAATACATATCTTACAAACTATTTGCAGCAAGCTTGTCTTTCTCTTCGCACCTCGGTAGCCTATTGGTGTCTCCCAAGTAGCCGAGTTCAGGCCTGCGTCTGCGCCCGTTTGAATACATGAGAGGGCCGGAAGCCAGCCGAAATCGGAGCTGAATCTCCCATGGCCCCCCAGCGCCTAGACCTCAGGACTTTATGAATACGAAGAAGGCGACCTCTCGCGCATCATCGACTGTCCGCAATGACTACCGCTGTAGTATGGAAAAGAATCAGTCCGGCAAGTATTGTGTTCGAATCCAGGTCTTCTACCCTCGCCACGCGTGGAATCTTGGAGTTTTCTTTCTGGCGTCGTCGTTTGACCGCGCCATGAAGAAGCTCGAAGAGTCTCTGGATTTCCTGCAGCGCCATGAGGAGAAGCTCTGGTTCTGGGGTGTCGACCGCGCCGAAGATATGGGCTTTTCCGCCGAGTTCCTCCGTGAGGCGGGAATGAAGCTGGATCATCGCACTGAGTTTCCGCGCCGGGCCACCAATCTTTCGCTGGCTCCGGAACGCGAAGTACCGGCATTCGTGCTCGGGCCGGTCCGTCGCGGGCTGGCCGAATCGGTGGAAACCGCACGAAGCGCGGTGGCCGGCGACTGATTGCGGAAGCTTGCCCGCGTGAGACGGGCTTTCGTGGGCAATTCCTTGAACCGAAGTCTCACTGTCCAGTTGGCCAGCGAATCTGGCCCTCTTCCATATTGACTTCACCCGTTTTCTTCGCCATCATGCCGAAATTCGAGCGAGCCCGCGTTCCAGTGGGCCCGCAATTCAGCGAGAAGCAAAACGATGAAACGCGACGCGAAGAAGCTGGCTCTCGCCCTGCTCATGGCGTGCTTGTTTTTGGTTAGCGGCGCGGAATTGATCGCACAATCGCCGCAACCGAGCGGTTCAGACAAACCGCAATCGTCTGCGTCTGCCTCGAGTGCGCCCGCTGCCGCAAAGCCAACTCCTGCGGCTTCTGCTTCTCCTTCCGCAGCTTCGGCTTCTCCAGCGCAGGCCTCTGCTACGCCTGCAAAGACGCAGGCGCCTCCGGCGAACGCGGCAGGCGTGGTATGGATCAACACGGATACTGGCGTTTACCACAAGCAGGGAACGCGCTGGTATGGAAAGACAAAACACGGCAAGTACATGCGGATGCCATAAAGGCAGGGTACAAAGCGGCGAAGTGAGAGACTCGCGCCGGAAAGCCTTAGTGTGAAGAGCGGTTCGGTTTTGTTGGTACAAAAAGGAGAGGACGAAATGACAAAAAGACTGAGCAGGATGATTTTGGCGGCACTGCTTTTGATTTTGGGAGTGAGCGGCGCGTATTCGCATGCGCAGACTGCGGCCGCGCAACCCAAGGCTGCCGCTCCGCAAGCCGCGCCCAAAGCAAGCGATTTGATCGATATCAACACGGCGACGAAGGATCAGTTAAAAGCGCTGCCGGGGATCGGCGATGCGTATTCGCAGAAAATCATCGACGGCCGGCCGTACAAAACCAAGACCGATCTGCTGAATAAGAAGATCGTTCCAGCGGCGACGTACGAGAAGATCAAAGCACTGATCATCGCTAAACAGCCTAAATAGGCTGGGCTAAACAACCTAAGTAGGCTGGCCCAGACAGCTCAAGTCTTAGAACTTCACGATTGGTAAAAGCGTGGCTGCGAGTTCCGCACAGTTTCGTTCGCCCGAGATTTCAGCACGCTCTAAAAATCCATGTTCCTTTCTAAAGGCTCGGCGAGTTGCTGCCGGGCTTTTTCATTCTGTCCGCTATTTTTCGCGGAGGATGACTTCGCCTTGGCCGACGAGCTGGTCGTTGAGCCAGAGGCGGTACTTGTATGTGGAGCTTTTCAGGCCGACACGGGGCGGGCCGCTCAGCAGGCGCATGCCTGCTGGGGCTTGAAAAATGTTGGAAGAAAAGGGGCAGCGGTTGACGTCGAATTCGACGCGAAGATTGCCGGCGTCGGAGATCCAGGAGATTTGGTCTCCGGGGTCGAGAACGACGACTTGGGGTACGAGTCCAACAAGTACGGGACGTTCTGCCATTTTTCCTCTGCTCCCTGCTGAATCTCCGGATGCGAGTCGATGTGCGAAATCACGAAATTCTCTTGCAAACGGACGATAGCACATCTACGGGAAGAGTTCTTCTCGCGAGGTGATCGTTGTTGGTTCGAGTCTCAGCGAAAGTTAGGTGTGCAATTTTGCACATCTCTTACACCTGTCCTTTGGTACGACTTGACCGGCACATAACGCGGCCCCAGACTGAATGCGGTGAGCCATCCTGCCATTCTTTTTAGGCGCCGGCAGGTTTTTTCGCGCTTGCAGAAAAAGTTGTAAGAGCGTCCGCCGAACGCGAAGGAAGTCCCCGAATGGCCTCACGTGCTTTGTCCATACCCTTGCCCAATGGCTCCCGCATTTCCCTTATTTTGGCTTTCCCGTTTGCAGTGATACACATCCTGGCTCTCGGCGTATTTTTTGTGCATTTTCGCTGGTCGTATCTTGCAGCGTGCCTGGCGCTTGCGGCGGTGCGAATGTTTTTCGTTACCGCGGGCTATCACCGTTATTTCGCGCACCGTTCGTATAAGACCAGCCGGGCGTTTCAATTCGTGATGGCGTTTCTGGCGATGACTTCCGCGCAGAAGGGAGTGCTGTGGTGGGCGGGGCATCACCGGCACCATCACCGGCATTCGGATCAGGATCTGGATATGCATTCGCCGACACTCTTCGGATTCCTTTGGGCGCACGTGGGCTGGTTTATTACCGATAAATATGATGTTACGCCGCTCGAATACATCGGCGACTTTGCGAAATATCCCGAATTGCGCTGGCTGAACAAGTATCACCTCGTGCCGCCGATGGTTCTGGCGGCGATTCTTATTCTGATCGGCGGATGGCCGCTGTTTGTTTGGGGATTCTGCCTGAGCACGGTGCTGCTGTGGCACGACACGTCCACCATCAATTCGCTGGCGCACCTTTTTGGGTCGCGGCGCTACGAGACGAGCGACACGAGCCGCAACAACTGGCTGCTTGCGCTGCTGACGCTGGGCGAAGGGTGGCATAACAACCACCATCACTTTATGGCCTCGGCGCGGCAAGGTTTTTACTGGTGGGAGATCGACATTACGTATTACATGCTGAAAATGCTTTCGTGGTGCGGGCTGGTCTGGGATTTGCGCAAAGTGCCCGCGCATTTGCTTGCGGAACATAGACTCGCCGCGTAGTTTCTCCTCAATCCTCATTGATTGTTCCTCGATCTTCTTAAGCTCATTGCGGGAATGGTGTACCCCCACCCCGGGTGCTTTTGCAAAAGAGTGCGGAAATGATTGAGGGCAAAGAGTTGACGGATTGCGCGATGCAAAAGAGTGCGTAAGAGCATGAAAGCAAAGGGAGCGTAAGCCCCATGGAATGGTACTGATGTACAATCTTGCAAAGAGCGCGTGCGAAGGCCGCTCGCCCACGGCGCTGCGGGTAAAGGGGAGTGACGAGTTGCAAAACTTTGGGGCGGCGAGGGGGGGGATCCCCTCCCCCGGATTTTTGTAAACGTTGCAGGTACGGAAGTTAAAGTGGAGTGGAATCAACATTTGTGGAAGTGTTGATTCTGAACGGGTTAAGAAAAGTCGGTATTTATAAAGTGGTAACTCGCGTGGGGTTGAAGATTTTGGTGGGATTGAGGGACCGCGCGGCGGAGGCGCATTACTTGCGTGAGCACGGACAGATCCCGTGCCCAAAAGACCCACGCAGTATAACATATTGGTACCGGTTGTCAAGTATAAACTGTAAGTCGTTTGTTGGGTGCGAGTTGAGGGGCCCAGTCCTCGGCCCCACCCGCCGAGGTCAAAGAAAGTCAGCCCCAAGACCCAGGTTCAGAGGACGAACCTGGTGCACCCTCCGCCTCTCTATACTCTCCCTGGTAGTGCCGCGCTGATAGTCTCTCTACGATTTCTATGCCCACAAATTTCTAATTTCTCAGGCCCGGGCCACCCGCCTGCGCGACATCATCAGGAATGTGAAGAGTCACTTCCATAACTGCAGTTTAACATGAGAAGTCCAGTGAGACGGCTGTGCCCCCATCGCTTTATGCGAATCGGGGAATCCCTAATAGTTTCTGCAAAAACGCCGTGGTATAGTCCGCGGAGTCTGGCCTGGCGATTTCCCTGAATTTGTGGTCGTTGATTCCGGGGGAAACGGTCGGGAGTTGGCATTGCCCAAAGTTCCGTCTTCGCAACCGAGCTACTGTCCCCGGTGTGACGTCCGTCTACCGGAGGCGGCTCTAAATTTCCGGATGGTGAACAATCCGCGTTTGACGTCTTCGAAATATCTGGGCGCGATCAATGTGACGGCGTGGCTGTATCGAGACAAAGAGGGCCTCGAGAAGATTCAGGTAAACCCAAATACTACAATCGCTGAATTGCTGAGACAGTTCGGTCCCGCGGAAACTCCCGACGCAGAAGTCGGCATTCATTCCGAAGGCAGAGCTGCCGAATGGTTCCGGACAAAGCCCGCCTTCCGGGTTCTGCAGATATTCTCGGAACGAATCCCGTGCCCCATGATGTGTGCTCCCATGCTCCGACACTACTTTTCCGGCGTGCCCTGGTACTACTACTACGATCGAAGATCCTGGTTTGGACCGGGAGGCAAGCTCTTGAAGACGGCGGCTGAGGTTCTGAAGACCATCTATGAACTGTAGCAAGACGGAGATGATGGAGTGAGGAGGGGAAGGGGCGTTAAAGGTTTGAAGGATTCAGCCCTGAGTTTGGGAACCGGCGGTCCTAGCTTCTCCTCCAAAGCAAAAAAAGGCGTTAACTCGGGTTAACGTCGAAGGCCTGACGTCCGGTTGCAGTGCTAGAACACTGGTACTTCGGGGCTATTCTCTTTGTTCGTTCCGGGACAATACTGTTTAGCTGAGGCTGCCAGGCGAGCGGGGCGGTGTGCCCCTGGCGGCTAGACCACGGCAAAACAAGGGCTAACTTGAGACTTCGCACAAAATTCATGGTGTCGCTGGCCGTGGTGATTGCGGGCCTGACCTGGGCCACGCTGTTTATCGTGCGGCGGACGGCTGAGGAGAGGGTGCAGCGGGAAATCCAGGAAGAATCGCAGAATGCCATGAAGACGTTTCAGGTGCTGCAGCAGGGGCATGTGATTGCGCTGATGCATAAAGCGGATTTGTTGGCCTCGCTGGTGACCTTGAGAAACGGGGACCCTGCGGCGATCGAGGACGTAGGAAGAGACCCCTGGCAATCGGAGGAATGCGATTTGCTTGTGCTCGCAGATGCGAGTGGGAGAATTGTCGCGCTGCACACGACAATGGATGAATTTCCGATGGCGAGGGCGCAGGAAGTGCTTAGCCACGCGCTGAAAGAGCGAAATACGACGGGATGGTGGTACAGCGGGACACGTCTTTATCAGGTGGTTTTGAAACCTTTCTATACCGGTACGCCCGCGAGGAACAATCTACTGGGCACAGTGATTGTTGGTCGCGGGATCGATCCGGAGGCAACGGAACTTCGGCGGGTTTCGTCGAGCCATGTGGTATTTCGGTATGGCAACGATATTGTGGCCAGCACGCTGTCTTTGTTCAAGCAGCAGGAATTCGCTACAGAGTTGCGGTCGGGGAATTGGAAGGAGCAAGTCACGCTGGACGGCGAGCGATTTTTTGCGAGCTCCGTGGAGCTGACGAGCGGCGCGAAGCCCGTAAGCATTATCGTTCTGAAGTCTTACAACGAGGCGTTGGCGTACCTGGAGAAACAGAACCAACTACTCGGTGGGCTGGGGATATTAGCGGTGCTTGCAGGAGGCGTGTTCGTTTTTGTGATTTCGGATAGATTCACGCGGCCACTGGCGCGTTTGGTCGAGGGCGTTCAGGCGTTGGAGAAGGGAGATTTCTCGTATCCCGTGGAGGCTAAGGGTTCGGATGAAGTTGCGCACGTATCGCGCGCGTTTGACAGGATGCGGAATACGTTGAAGAGCGATGAGTCGCAGAAACATCAGCTGGAAGAGCAATTGCGGCAGGCGCAAAAGATGGAAGCGGTAGGGCGGCTAGCGGGTGGAGTAGCGCACGATTTTAACAACCTTTTGACGATCATCAAGGGGCACGGCGATTTGATGCTGGATAAGTTACAGGCCAGCGATCCTTTGCAGCGAAATGCGAACCAGATCGAGAAAGCAGCCAACCGAGCGGCGTCGCTGACGCGGCAGTTGCTGGCGTTCAGCCGGATGCAGGTGCTGGAGCCGAAAGTTTTGGATTTGAATGCGTTGGTGGCGGAGATGTGCAGCCTGTTGAAGAGGCTGGTGCGGGAAGACATTTCGTTTACGTTTAAGGCGGGGGAATCGCTGGGGCGAGTGAAAGCAGATCCGGGACAGATCGAACAGGTGATCATGAATTTGACGGTGAACGCCTGCGACGCAATGCCAACAGGCGGCAAGTTGGTTGTGGAAACACGGAACGTCTGCGTGGATGAAGCGCTGGCCAAGACGCGGCCGCCGCTGCTGCCGGGGGACTACATCCGACTTACCGTGGAAGATAGCGGACACGGAATGGACGCGGCGACGAAAGAGCGAATTTTCGAGCCATTTTTTACGACAAAAGAATTGGGCAAGGGAACCGGTTTGGGGCTGGCAACGGTATACGGCGTGGTGAAGCAGAGCGGCGGGTGCATCTGGGTGGAATCGGAGCCTGGAAAAGGCACACGATTTGAAGTGTATTTGCCGGTGGTGCAGGAGGCGGAAGAGGGTGCTTCGCCGGAAGCGGCGCGGAAAAACGGTACGCACCATTCCGGGGCGGTGTTGATCGTCGAGGATGAAGAGGCGGTCCGGGAATTGGCAGCTGAATTTATGAAGTCGGCCGGGTACAAGGTGCTGACGGCTAGTGACGGCGTGGAAGCGCTGGCAGTTGCCAAGCGGTCCGGGCCCATTCGAGTGCTGGTGACGGATATAGTGATGCCCAACATGCGAGGGCCGGAACTCGCCAAACTCTTGAAAGCGAGCCGCAAGGACCTGAAGATCATTTACATGTCTGGGTACCTGGAATTTAACAAAGGCGATGGTGAGTTCCTGGAGGGAAGTTACTTTCTGCAGAAGCCGTTTTCGCGAGATAGCCTGGTTAGCAAGGTGGACGAGGCTTTGAAACAAAAACGCGTGCCAGGCGGCGCGGTGCAACAATTGGTTTGAGGCTGTTGACCGATTCTTTCGGGGCTTCCCGGACAACCGGGAAAAACTAGTTCAACGTCGGAAGTAGAGATCAGCTCGCGAGCGACGATCTTAATGCAGGCTGCCCAAGTATGCGGTGCTGGGTTCTGTTGATTCCTCCGCCGGCACAGTCCACACATTGTCGTCTGCGCAGTGTCCACAGGCCACAGGGGCTCTGATCCGAGGGGTCTCGGAAACGAACCCGCGCCGTCCCCCTACACGAATCGCTGTATAGCGAAACGGAGAATTGTGAGTGATTATCGAGGCCGGGCAGTACCCTTAGAACTGATGCAGTCACACGCAGCCGAAACTGGAGCACCTAGGAGTTCGCGGCACGAGCATTTCCGCCAGCTGGAGTCCTGACAACGGAATGGAGCGCATCCCATGAGCGTAAAAGCCAAAGACGTGGAAAACCCAACTGAGAAAGCAACTGTCACTCTTCCCGGAACTGTTGAAAAGATCATCCCTTCTATTGATCCCAATGAACCGGAAAAGGCGCAGATTGCTGTGGAAGGCGCGGAAGAGCTGTACCGGGAGATTCGAATCGAGAATACGCTGCAAGATGAAACAGGTAATGCGGTAAGTCTGAAAAAGGGCGCCGAGGTAGAAGTGACAATCGCCGCAGAATCGGAAGCAACGACTCCAAAGAAAGAGGTCGAACCAGAAGACCTTGTACCTGGAACCGAACAAGGGAAGGAAAAGAAAAAGAGCTCATCGAGTTAATCGCAGTATAGTCCGCCGGATACATCAATCAGTGTATTGCCCGCTCAAGTTCCATCGGTAGTCTTAAGATTGGTGGTTAGGCCGATGGCTAGATGGGCGCTGAAGTGCAAAAACTGCGAACAGCTTTTCACGCAGTCCGAAATAGGAAACACGCTGGCTGACTATTTCATTCCCAAGAAACCGAAGCTGCCGCCAGAAGGTCTCGAGATTGAGTGCCCGCATTGCAAATCCAAGTCTGCCTACCAACCAAACGAACTAAGGTACCGGGAAAGCTAAGAGTTCGGCGGGACGGTGGGTGTTGCCGCCGCTGCCGAAGCGAGGAATTGCTGACGTGTCCAATCATTGCGCTGGGGACTGGGGCCGTTGCGAAGGCACTGAGTAGCCGCGCCCGCCCAATTCTGATTTTGGACATAGCTCATAAAGCTGGGAAAGCCATTGAAGAGGCCAGTGACCCCAAGGTTGTAGATCATGTCGAGCAGGCCAAGCTTTGCGGCGTCCGGAAAGACAGAATAGTTGGGGAGGCGCTGGTTAAGCTGGGTGTCAAAAAAAGTGAGATGGCGTGCGAGGAGCGCGTCTACCGCTGGATGCGGCAAAGTAGGGGAGAGTGGGGAGCGGTAAAAAGCAGCGGGGAATTTGCCGGGGGACAGAGCGGAGACCCGAGTATATTCGGCTTGAATCGCCGCAGCGGTGGAAGGTTGGTTGTTGGCATCCACGAAGGCGAGAGCAAGAGCGTGCGCAGGAGTTGCTAGAAGTTCGCCGACGGCCACGGTAACAAAACCTTTCGTGTCCAAGTACATCCAAGGGACAACTCCTTCGAAGATTTCCAGATGGGCGAGTGAATCCTGCAGGTATGGCATGCATTCCCCCTGAGGTGAGGTGGGGCTCCTTTGGCATTGGTATACACGGTTCGCGGGCGGCCCTCAATGTCGAAAATGGGGGAGTGGGTGGTGCGGCGTGCGGCGCGTGGAATCAAGACTAGGATGGTTGAGGCGGCGGTTGGGGAGGCGCATCGGTTGAGGGGATGCCAAGGGCGTCGTTGATGGCTTTGAGAAGGACGGGAACGTCGACGGGCTTGTGAATATAGGCGATGGCTCCGGCCTTGAGGGCGGCATCGCGGTTGCCGATGGGGGTACGTGAGGAGAGGACGATGACAGGGATGGTGCCTGTGTTGATCAGCATCGCCAAGCGCTGCAGGACGACGAAGCCGTCGCCAGCAGGGATGCCGAGATTGAGAACGATGAGATCGGGCTGCTCTTTGCGGGCGGTGCTGATAGCAGTCAAGCCGTCGCGAGCGGCGACGACTTCAAAACCGGCAGACTTGAGGCGGCGGGCAAGAGCGGTGAGCTGGACGACCTCATCCTCGACGATTAAAATTTTCTTTCCTGCCATTGCAACGCGCAGCCTCTGCCTTCGTTGAGATAAGAAATGTTGCGTGCCACGGAAGCGGAGCAGTGTTCCGTTCTGCCATGAGTATGCGTTTGTCAGGCGGAGATTACCAGACAGATAGCCGGGACAGGAAAGGTAACAGAGCAGGAGAGTAACGGTGCCAAAGTGAAACGTCGGGTTTGGGATTGTGGTGCGGCGACGAATACCAATGTGGGGCGGGGCATTGTACAATCCGGCGCACGGCGGAGCTCTGGATACGGATCTAGAAGGAAAGGATGACGGATGAAAACGGGGCGATGGCTGACGGGGATTGGGAGCGTGGTTTTGTTTTTGACGGGGATCGGGCATGGGACGCGAATCACGCAATTGCAGAAGATGATTGTGGACAGCGGAATGAAAGCGCCACTGGACGCGATCTTGAAGGGCTGCTGGCTGGTGTTTTCGGGTGAGATGGTGGCGCTGGCGGTGATAGCGATGGTGGCGAGCGCGATGTCGGGCGGGGGGCGGTTTGTTTTGATTTGCGCGGCGACGATGATTTTCAATGCGGGACTGCTGCTGCACTTCGTGGGGCCATTCTTTGGCGTTTACGTGTCCGCTGTCGTCGGGCTGTTTTATCTCGCGGGTGGATTGATGCAGGTGAAACAGCCGGCGTGAGTTTGGTGTTGCTGACGGCTCACGGACGATGGCTGCGGCCAATTTGTCGGTTGCGATGACCGGGGCGTTACGAGAAAATTGAGATTCGCGCTGCGCAACCGAGGGTCCGCTTAGGAATGTGACTGCGGGCGGCTCTGGCAGCGTTTCGGCAATCCGGTGAAAGAAAAAGAAGGACAAAGACAATGACGCAACACATTGGCGAACTCAATCCTCCCTATCGATTGATGCTGACGCCGGGGCCGTCGTCGGTGGACCCGCGAGTGTACCGCGCGCTGGCGACTCCGCTGGTGGGGCACCTCGATCCGTGGTTCAAGACGTGCATGGACGAGACGCAGATTTTGTTGCGACAGATATTTCAGACGGAGAACCGGTTGACGATGCCGCTGTCGGCGTCAGGCTCGGGCGGGATTGAGGCGTCGGTGCTCAACGCGCTGGAAGAAGGCGATGAAGCGATTGTGGCGGTGAATGGCGTTTTCTCCGAGCGTATGTTTGAGATTGCATCTCGGGGTAGCTCGAAGGTGACAAAGGTTGAGGCGCCTTACGGTTTGCCGGTGGATGCGGAGGATGTGCGGCGGGCTGGCAAGGGCAAGAAGATCAAGATGATTGGGTTGGCGCAGGGCGAGACTTCGTCGGGGGTTTTGACGAAGATTGACGGGTACCGAAAAGTGGCGGATGAGTTGGGAGCGCTGCTGGTGGTGGACACGGTGGCGTCGTTGGCGGCCGTGCCGCTGCACGTGGATCGCGAGCGGATCGATATTTGTTTTAGCGGGTCGCAAAAGGCGATTAGCGCGCCGCCAGGGATGTCGCCGATAACGGTGAGTCCAGCGGCAGAGGAAGTTTTCCGGAAGAGAAAGACGAAGGTGCAGAGCTGGTACTTTGATTTGACTACAGCGATGAATTATTGGGGAAAAGAACGGTTGTATCACCACACGCCGCCGATATCGTTGATCTATGGGTTGCGGGAGGCGATGCGGATTGTAGTTGAAGAAGGTCTGGAGAGTCGCTGGGAGCGGCATCGCGTGAACCAGTTGGCGCTGATTGCGGGCATCGAGGCGATGGGCATGGGGTTGCTGGTGAAGAATCCGGCGGACCGGTTGCCGACGGTCACGGCAGTAATGATTCCGAATGGGATCGATGATGTGAAGGTGAGGAATCAGCTTTTGGATGAATTTAACATTGAGATTGCGGGCGGATTTGGGCCAGTGAAAGGGAAAATCTGGCGCGTAGGATTGATGGGTTATTGCAGCCAGAAGCCGTTCGTGCTGTTGTTTCTTTCGGCGCTGGAGAAGGTGTTGCAGGATCAGGGCTACCGTGCGCCGGCGGGGGCTGGAGTGGCAGCGGCGATACAGAGTTACTCGCATGCAGAGACGGCGGCGGCTGTGAGTCAATGAGAAGTAATGAAGTAAAGAGAAGGAAGAAGTAAAGAAAAAGAGGGAGACTTGTGACGACACGTCCGGTACTTGCGAATGCAGGGGCGATGAGCCAGTTTGTGGGGACGTTTGAAGTAACTTCGAAATTGAGCGGGAAGGTGTATCAGTGTCGGTTTTCGCATATGTGGAATGGCGTGGCGACCCGGCATAGCGATACGATCGATACGAAGTTTTTTGTGGAGGGCGGAGCGCACGTCGTGGGATTGGCGCATACGGCGTTTGTGAAATTCCGCGAGAGGAGGGGGCGGGATTTGACGGACCGGGAAGCGAGCTTTGTTGCGGCGGAGTATTTGCGGGAGAGGCTCGAGGAAGAGGATGAGCGACCTTTGTATGATGTGCCTGAAGCGGAAGTGCTGAGATTGATCGAGGAGATCGGAATCAAGTAGTTGGCGGGCACCGCCGATGCAGCTAGTCGCAGGGTTCGACGTGGAAGGCGGCCAGGCGGGGATGATGCAAGCCATCGCGACGGACGAAATAGATCACGAGGAACATCAACAGCGAGCCGCAAACCATGACGGCGACGGCCACCTGCAGGCCAAGCTGAAGGTCGCTGGCGTCAGAGATTTTCCCTACGAGCTGTGGCCCTAAAGCGCCTAGAAGCTGAGTGACGAACATGTAGACGCCGATGGCCGTGGCATGGGCGCGCTGCGGCGTCAAATCGCATAAGACCGCGGTCACTGGGCCGTGATACCAGGACATAAAAAAGCCGCCGATGAAGAGAGCGATGAGGAAGACCCACTTTTCGTCGGACTGAATGGCGAGAAGGACAAAGGGTGCGGCAAACAAAAAGGCCGCGGCGATGACGAGAATGCGCCCATAAGGATATTTCTTCTGAATGCGATCGGCGAGATAGCCGCCCGTAAGCACACCAAGCAAAAGAGAGAGCAGTGCGACGACAGCGAGAGAGAGTGCGGCCTCGCGAAGACTGAATTCCTTGTAATTGACGGCAAAATCGGTGCCCCAAGTGAGGAGCGATACGCTGGCGAAGGTGATCATCGTGCCGGCGACAATCATGGCAAGATAGGCTGGGACGCTTAGCAGACTGGATAATGGAACGACTTCCGAGCGGGGCCTGCGCGGAGGCTCAGGCAATCTGAGGACGAGGAGCCCCGGTATAAAGCAAACTACACCAACGATAACAAATGTAAATTTCCATCCGTGTAGTTCGCCCATGATGCCGCCAAAGGCGAGGCCTGCCGCGCCGCCAAGGAGCATGCCGGCGGCGAAAATAGACTGAGACATAGCGCGGCGTTGATAGGGAAACGAATCGGAGATCATGGACTGAGCGGCGGGAGCGTAAGCGGCTTCACCAACACCGATCAAGGCACGGGCGATAAGCAAAAGCATAAAAGAGGAGGCGAAGCCGCAGGCGATAGTTGCGAGACTCCAGACAGCGACGCCCGCTGCGATGATTTGGGTACGGCTTGCACGGTCGGCAAGGAGGCCGCAGGGAATACTAGCGACAGCGAGGACCACGAGAAGCCAGGTTTGCAGGGAACCGAGCTGTGCGTCAGACAAGTTCATTTGCTGGCGGAGGAGAGGCAGAAGAGGCACAACGACCTGGCGGTCGGCGAAGTTGACAAAATTGATCAAAGCAAGTACAGCAAGAAGACGAATTTGGTAGGAAGATAGCGGAGTGGGATTCGACGCCATAGTTGGTTTGCTCAACTGGCCAAGAGAGACCTGGTTCGAAAGGGTCTGAGAGATTATATACCGCGCATGAAAGCCGTCACGCCTACGAACACTACAACAAGTAGCCAGTTAACCACCGTGCTTTCTTACGGAGCGATTCTGCTTTTAGGGTACTTCGTGTTCCTGATTGTGGAGCCGTTTCTGGTGCCGCTGGCGTGGTCGGCGGTGCTGGCGATTTTCTTTTACCCGCTGCACGAAAAAGTTCTCCGAAAAATGAAGCCCACCGCGGCGGCGATGACAAGCACGCTGGGAGTCACATTGCTGCTGATCGTGCCGGCGCTGCTCGTGCTGGTGCTTACGGCGCGGGAAGCGCTTGTTGCCACGGCGCAGCTACAGAACCAAATGGCGGTGCATGGCCAGGGCCCGAACGAAGGGCTCGTGATGCACGTCGAGGAATGGATTCGCATGCGGCTTCCCCAATCGTTGCAGGGGATCGATATGTCGGATCCGGTGGAGCAAGCCGCGGAAAAAACCGCATCGTTTCTGGGGACGAGATTTACGGGGTTGCTGAAGAATCTGGTCAGCTTCTTTGTGGATTTGTTCATCATGATTTTTGCGTTGTTCTTCATGTTCAGAGATGGCGAAGAGATTGTGCATGGAGCGAAACACCTGCTGCCGTTTGACGAAGATATTCAGACGGACATGCTGGAGGAATCTAAGGAACTAATTTTTGCGAGCGTAGCGGTGGGATTGCTGGTGGCGGTGATTCAGGGAGTTCTGGGAGGCATATCGTTTGCGCTGACAGGAATTTCTTCGCCGATTTTCTGGGGCGCGTTGATCGGTTTTTTTTCGCTCGTGCCGGTGGTGGGTTCGGCGTTGCTTTGGGTGCCGGCGGCGCTTTGGCTCGGATTCAACGGTCATTGGGGAAGGGCTTTGCTGGTGGTGGTGATTTGCGGTGGGGTGTCCACAATCGCGGACAATATCGTGCGGCCGATGTTGTTGCGCAACCGGACGCGGCTCAATGAATTGCTCTTGTTTATCGGCGTGCTTGGCGGGCTGGAAGCGTTCGGGCTGCTGGGGTTGGTGGCCGGACCGACAATCGTGGCGGCGGCGATGGGGGTGTTCCGAGTGTATATGCAGCATCGGGAAGAATTGACTGCGAACGGCGCATGAAAGTAGTAGCGAAGGCACAGAACAGCAGAGAATTGCGCGCAGGCACCTGCGAATAGACCCTTACGGGAGCAAGGCTTTCACGTTGAGAAACGCTGACGGGGAAACTGCGGTCGGCGCGGCATGGGTGTGCTAGAGTACCCGGCTCGGATGACTTTCAAGACGCTAAAACCCGCTGCGACTGCTACAGAGCTGGCGCCGACGAAATTGCGGTGGCGGTGTGAGCTTCCGCGCATACCGTTTGAGACTACGGCGCAGGCAGAATTGCGCGAAGGGTTCATCGGACAAGAGCGTGCGCTGCGCGCACTGAAGATGGGTGTGGAGTTGTCGGCGCCGGGTTACAACGTATTTGTGTGCGGATTAGCGGGAACCAGCCGTGGCGGGACCATCGCCAAGATGATCGAGGATTTGCATCCGCGAACGAAGCCTTCCCTGGACCGTTGCTACGTCAACAATTTTAAGATTACAGACCGGCCGAGACTGCTTTCCTTGCCTCGCGGGCAGGCAAACGCCTTCAAGAAGGATATGCAGGCGGGAATTGATTTTTTGCGGCGGCGGATTCCGCAAGTGTTCGAGGGGGAGCCCTTCCAGCGGCAAAAAGGACGGATTGTCGAACGGTTTACCGTGCGTGAAAAAGAGCTGATGGACGACTTCACGCGCCGAATTGCGCGGGAGCAATTTGCGCTGGGGCACATGCAAGTGGGAGCGGTGGCGCTGCCGGAGATTTTTCCGGTTCTTGAAGGCCAGATGGTACCGATCGAAGATATTTCCAAGATGGTGCATGAGGGGAAGCTCGAATCGCCGGTTGCGGAAGATATTGAAAGAAAGTACGAACAGTTCCGGCAGGAGTTCACCGTTGTTTACCGGAAGACGCTTACGCTATCGCGGGAGTTGGCGAGCGAACTGAGTTATTTGGAGCAGGAGGCGGCGTCGGTATTGGTCGACGGTGTGATTGAAGAGTTGAAGGAAAAATATCCCGGGTCGAACGTCGCGGAGTATCTCGAAGAGGTGCGGCACCACCTGCTGGATAATCTTGATCCTTTTAAAGAGCGGGAAGGCGAAGGCGAGTCGGAGGGCGATACGCCCGATGGATTGCCGAAAATGCCAGGATCAGGTGGACCGGAGCGCGACCCCTTCCGTGTGTATGGCGTCAACGTGATTTTAGCCCACGGCGACGATGAAGAATCGCCGGTGATTTTCGAGACGACGCCAACGTACGCGAACTTGTTTGGGACGATTCAGCGGGCGTATGACACGCGGGGCGGATGGACGAGCGACTTCATGGATTTGCGCGGCGGTTCATTGCTGCGTGCGGACGGCGGGTTTTTGATTATGTATTCGCTGGAGGCGCTCTCGGAGGCGGGAGTTTGGCGGGCGCTGAAGAGGACGTTGAATCACAACCGGCTGGAGATACAGCCGCTGGAGATGTTCTATCCGTTCGGCGGAAGCGCGCAGAAGCCGGAAGCGGTGGAGATTAACGTCAAGGTGATTCTGATAGGCGATCGGCAGCTTTACGAGATGTTGTACGAGTACGAAGAGGATTTTCAGAAAATTTTTAAGGTGCGCGTGGAGTTTGACGAAGAGATGCCGATGAGCGACGGCGTCATCGCGGAATATGCGGGGCGTTTGCGTACACTGTCTGAAAAAGAGGGGCTGTACCCATTCGATCGCGGGGCCTTTGCGGCGATGCTCGAATATGGGGTTCGCAAGGCCGGGCGGCGGAACAAAGTGACAGCACGGTTTGTGGATATTGCGGACCTTGCGCGCGAGGCGCACTACGCGGCAGCCGCCGCGGGTGAGAGAGTGGTACGAGCAGCGCACGTGAGGGACGCACTGGCTTCGAAGATGGAGCGGCATAACCTGATCGAGACGCGCATACGCGAGATGATCGAAGAGGGGACGCTGCTCGTGGATGTGACGGGAGAGCGCGTAGGGCAAGTGAACGGGTTGAGCGTGCTGGAAATTGGCGGGTACTCATTTGGGAAACCGGTGCGCATTACGGCGTCCGCGGCTCTGGGCAAGGCCGGGATCATCAACATCGAACGCGAGGCAAATTTAAGCGGACGGTTTCACGATAAGGGTGTGCACATTATCTCGGGCTATTTGCGCAGCCTGTTCGCGCAGGACAAGCCATTGTCATTAGCGGCTAGCATTTGCTTCGAGCAATCGTATTCGGGAGTGGATGGCGACAGCGCGAGCTCGACGGAAATTTATGCTTTGGCTTCGGCGCTCTCCGGAATCCCACTGCGGCAGGATATTGCCGTGACCGGATCGATGAATCAGCAGGGAGACATCCAAGCGATTGGCGGGATCAACGAGAAGATCGAGGGATTTTTTGATGTTTGCCGGATCAAAGGGCTGACCGGAACACAAGGCATCATCATGCCGGAGTCGAACGTCGAGGACTTGATGCTGCGTGAAGACGTGATGGACGCAGTGGCGGCGGGGAAGTTTCATATTTGGCCGGTGCGCAGGATAGAGCAAGGAATTGAGATTTTGACGAAGTCGGCCGCTGGGCGGCGCAATGAGGATGGCACATTTGAGGCGGGAACGGTTTTCGGATTGATGAATGAGAAATTGAGCGAAATGGCGAAGACGCTGAAACAGTTCGAATAGCATTTCTTCAGGAATTTCAGACCGCAGAGAATTCAACGAAAAGAAATAGACCGGCACGGGTGTCGTCAAGAGGGAAAAGACAGACAGACAAGAGTGTCTGCGCTACCGAGGCTCCGGAGGCGGAGCAATGTAGGCTTGGCGATGATCGATGCGATAGGCTGCGGTTGTCGATGGATCGGAACCGTTAGGCGTGGAGTTCACATTGGCAGGGCCAGTCACACGGACATCGAGCAGATGGAGCTTTGCGTCATGTACTGGTGGAACGAACCCTAAATTGTATTCGTGGCGGACGAGTTGTGCGACCTCTTTGAAGATTGCGGCAAAATCCTTGCTGGCTCTGGGGAAGTAGGCGCGGCCTCCATTGGCTTCGGCAATGGATTTTAAGGCTTCATCAGCTTGCGCAAAGACCTCGGCGGCGGCTTGCGCTTTTTCCGACGGGGGCGGATCTTTTTTGGAATGCTTTTTTTCGGGGGAATCGGCGCCACGCAGTTCGCCGCCGAGGGAGATGGCCAGGATGCGCACGTCGGTCGATTTCAGGCGGCCCAGAAGAATTGCCGCAGCGCCGGGTGGCGACGTGTCGACGCCGGTCGAGAGCAGGACAACGGACTTCTTGCCGGGAATGTGGGCGAGTGAATCGAGTGCAATGGCAAGGCTGGAGGCGAGATTTAACTGGCCGAATCCAACATTGAAGCGCAACTGGTCCAGCGCCGCAGGGGCGGTGAGCTTGTCTGCCGTGAAATCTAGAATAAGTTCGGGAGCGTCATTGTATCGGGCGATGGCGACGCGGTCGCCGGGCGAGAGGCCATCGAGGAGGGCATGGATCGCTTGAAGATGGCCGCCCTGAAGAAGATATACGGCTGGACCGGCTTCGATGAGGAGCAAAACCTGGGCGGGTTCGTCGACGCTGAAGAAATCCGTGATAGGTTGCTCGACACCGTCATCGAAGAGATGGAAGTCTTCGCGGTGAAGACCGCTGACGAATTGCCCGCGAGAGTCGGTGACGACGACTCCGACGTTGACGCGGTCCACGCTGATGTGGATGTTGGGAGGCGTCTGGGCGGGTTGCTGGCAAAAAGTGGCGGGTGCAAGCAAGAGAATACAAGGGATAAAGAGAAATGCGCGGCATCGAGGGGAAAGAAACATAGCCCGATTTGGCATCGTAGAATGGCGGTGAAAAAGACAGAAGCCCTGTCCGGCGCGAAGTTTCCAGAAAGCGGGACAGGGCTTGCGATTTCTACCGGGCGAAAGCCGAAGCTCAGGCTAGGAGGGCTTGGTGGGAGCCGCAGTCGGAGGTGCCGCCGGAGCTGCAGCGGGAGCGGCGCTTGCGCCTACGTCTTTTGGCGTTGAGAGATAACCAGTCGCTTGGTTCTTGCCGACGTCGAAAACTACGATTTCGTAGGGAGCCATTCGCGAGGCGCCTTTGACATAAAACTGTATAGGCTCGCCAGCGGTCTTGTCCTTCTTTTCGATAGTGCGGTCATCCACCAATACGGTTAAGGTGTACTTGGATTTTTTTGGGTCCGTCTTGGTGAGAGTAAGGTTGGTCGGTCCAACCTTTTGGCCGTTTTTCGTTTTTGTGAGCGTGAATTCATAGTAGTTGCGGTCGCCGCGGCGCTTCAGCTCTTCGAGATCGTCGTGGTTGCGAGCGATGAGGCCGCTCATGACGCCCTCATCACCGGTCACACGTTCGAGCTTGCCCTTGGTGATTTCGAGATCACTCTTCGTCGCTTCGATATCCTTTTTCGCTCCGCCAACTTCGGTGGCTACCGCGCCAATTTGTTCCTGGCTTTCCTTCTTGACCTGCGACAACTGAGCGGTGAGCTTCTGATCCGCTTCCACTTGTTCCTTGCGAATGGATTCCGCGCGGCTCTTGGCCTGCGCCAGCTCGGCGACGGTCATACCCATTTTTTGTTCCGTGACCTCGATATGACCCTTCAGATCAGCAAGACGCGCATTGGCCTGTTCGAGTTGCGCGGTCAAGACTTTGTCCTGGTCCTGCTCTTTGGCAAGGCTTTGCTCGAGCCGGGTGATCCCGGAGTAACCGACATAACCAAGCGCGGCGATGGCAATAAAAAGCACGACGAAGAGCGCTGCGATCCAGCGCGGTGTTCCCGTGGATTCGTAGCGATAAGACTCTTCCGGACTCGGCACATTTGGAGAAATGCTCATTCCCCCTCCTCAGTCATGGCTCCAGGCTGAGATCTGGATGCCGGTAAAATTATCTACCGCAATTCGCGCCGTGTCTACGGGCACTGTCAGCGGGACTTACTTCGCGATGCGCGGGCTTTCCCTCCGGCCTTGCGGCGGGGGGAGCGCTCCGGCCAGCGAGCGAAAATCGAGGTGGTCAAACCGCCCCGGGGCGTAAATTCGCCGCGCACCACACACCATTCGGGACGAACGGCATCGACGATATCATGAAGAATCTTGTTCACGGCGTTTTCATAAAAGATGCCAAGATCGCGGTAGGCGAGAAGGTACATTTTGAGAGCCTTGAGCTCGATGCAGTCCTTGCGTGGCATATATTGGATGATGATGGTTCCGTAGTCTGGCATCCCTGTTTTGGGGCAAACGGAAGTGTATTCCGGAAAACGGGTGGTAATGACGTAGCCGGGGTATTGGTTGGGCCAGGTATCGAGCTTCGGTAATCTCGTTTCGATGCCCGCGCGGGCGTGGTCCGCTGTGTAGTCCGCCATGACGGCTCCTATTGTACGTTGTTCAGTGACTTACAGGCGACAGCCTCTTGCCGAAACGGGGTACATCCCCTATCCTCTAGCGAAGAGGGCCCCCCAAAATCTTTCGATGAACTGCCCAGCGTGTCAAGCAGAGGCCTGCCGGCGATCGAGGCGGCGGTCCGTTTCCGAATACTTGTTCAGCGCTGCGGGCGTTGTTCCCTGGCGTTGCACGGCTTGTGAGACGCGCTTCCACGCGCGAGCCATACCGCTCCGGCATATTTTTTATGCGAGATGCGGCATTTGCGGCAACCTGGAATTGCAGCGAATCGCCGCGGGAAAAGTTCTGGGAGTGACATCCGTGGTAGGACGCTGGCTGGGATTGCCTGCGGTGAGATGCGAGCCATGCCGGCATAAATTCTTCTCGTTGCGGCCGATGTTACCAACGGAACGGACAAGCGGAGTAGCGGCGAAGTACTGATTTAGTATCCGCGAGTTCTACCTTTAGAGTACCCGCCCAAGACAATACCGTACCTCAGGCACCGTACTATTTGCAGCCTGCCCCCCAAAAGGCAAACTCCTCTAGCCTCATTGGGCACGGGAGGTGTCTGTGGAAACGAGCATACGTGTCCTGGTGGCTAACAGTCCCCGGCTGTTCCGGGAACTGGTGGTCTCGACCCTCTCGAAGCATGCGGGGATCAAGATCGTGGGGGAGGCAAAGAACGAGAAGGACGTCCCATCGTTGGTGGCAGAGACAAAACCTAATGTTCTTTTGATTGCGCTCGATGAATCGCGGAGGCGTCCGTTCATGTGCGATCAACTGCTACACAAGTTTCCAGGGTTGCGGATCGTCGCGGTAGCGCCGAACACGAATTTGGGGATTTTGTACTGGGCGTCGCTCGAGATTCATTCGACAACGATGGGGACGAGCAAAAACGTCCTGCTGAAAATGATGCGAGACAGTGTATCGCGGATGGAGGAGGAAGAACTTCATGAAAGGGACTTCATTCCGACCGCGGGATGAGATTTAGACGAATAGGGCGGCGCAGGGAAGATTGTTGTTTGGCGCGTCCAACCTAGTCGATTGGTTTTCGTGGCGCTTTCTTGCAAGAGCCTGCCGCGCGAAGCGACGCATCCTGGATCGATCTTGGTGCCGCAATTGACTCCCATGTAAGAAAAACCGCACAAGCTCCGCCCTGGATGACGCAACCAAGGCCTTGAATGGTCTTCCGCCTTTCTTGCGAGCCGCACCGGCTCTGGCGCCGCTACCTTATTTACTTACGGAATTTACGGAACGGAATTTATAGCCATGAACATGCTGGAATCTCTGGGCCTCAAATGATTTTCTTAGTTCACACATTTGATCGGGCGGGTTCGGAGGGGGGAGCTTAAGGACGGTTGCTTGCTCAAGCCCGTGGACCATGCGAAAATGGCAGTGCTTACCGGTCTGTACGGACACGCAGCACTCTGGCGCTATCGTCTAGGGGTCTAGGACACCGCCCTCTCACGGCGGTAACACGGGTTCGAATCCCGTTAGCGCTACCAACCTTACCTTGAGCTTACGTTACTCGCCGCGGAGTTTCAGGCACAGGCAAGATACAGACGGGAAGTTTACGCCAAGTTGGTTTGCACATGTGCCGCCGCGGGTCGCGCTCGCTGGCCCGCAATAGCACCCTTGCAGGCAGCGCGAACACGTAGGCCTCTCGCAGTCCCCGCGGCACTCCAAATGACAGGTAAAAAAGGGTTTAGTGCCTCGTTTTACACGTTAGGTACTCCGTACTATGAGGGTACTAGTACGGAACACTGTCCTTCCCAAAACGTGACAACCCTTGTTCCATTTCGGACACTAGAAGCATGGCAAGGCCTCTCTCAGAGCTCCCAGAGTCTGCGCATTCAACCAGGTCGTTGAATACGACACCGGTCCGCCACATACGGAACACGGCGATCGTCTCCCGCGAAGTTGCTGGTGAGACGATAGTTGTACCTATTTGCCGTGGTGTGGGGGATCTCGATTCCGTTTACACGTTCAATCCGGTTGGTCGAGGCTTGTGGCGACTGCTCGAAAATGGTCTATCAGCAGAGGAATTGGCGAATTGGGTCGCCAGGCATTACGAAGTGGATGCGAAACAGGCCTTGTTAGACGTTCAGAGCTATCTGGCTGAACTCCAGGAAATAGGCCTGGTTCGTACGGTTTAGTCGGTCCCCTCCTTCTCGGCTTGCCTTCACATAGGCACGACGCTCGAAGTGTGGGATGCCCGCATTTGTAGTAAGTACTGAGAGTACTAGAATTTAGTCTAGAAAGAGAAGAGTCGGACGTGCAAACGGCAGGATATGGCGAATTAACGAGCCTGGTTCACCAGCGCTTCCTGGGGAAACGGGCGCCGCTTGAGGTTTCTATCGAGGTCACGCGCCGATGTCCTCTCGACTGCCTCCATTGCTACAACAACCTGCCGATGAGCGACCAGGCGGCGCGCGCCGCGGAACTCACCTTCGATGAGCATTGCCGACTGCTCGATGAGCTCGTCGAGGCAGGGTGCTTGTGGCTGCTCTACACCGGCGGCGAGATTTTTGCGCGCAAGGACTTCCTCGAGATTTACACCGAAGCAAAGAAGCGCGGCTTTCTGATTACGCTGTTCACGAACGGCACGATGATTAACGAGCGCATCGCCGACTATCTCGCGGAATACCGGCCTTTTGCCATCGAGATTACGCTCTACGGAGCGACGCGCGAGACTTACGAAACGCTGACCCAGATTCCCGGTTCCTACGACCGCTGCATAAAAGGCATCCGCCTTCTTCTGGAACGAGGGCTGCCCCTGAAGCTCAAGACGGTGCCAACCACCATCAACCAGCATGAGACCTTCGAAATGAAGAGGCTGGCCGAGGAAGAATTCGGCGTTGAATTCAAATTCGATTCCCTAATCAATCCGAGAATCGATTGCTCGCAGAGTCCTCTTGGTGTGCGCATCTCGCCTGAGAAAGTGGTCGAACTAGATTTCTCCGAGCCGAAACGCAAAGAAGACTACCGACGCATGGCGGAACAAGAATTGTCCATGCCGCTGTCGGTTGAGCAAGCGGAAAGGCAGAAATATACCTGCGGCGGGGGAGTGGCGGGTTGCGCCATCGATCCCAACGGGACGATGAGCATCTGCGTGATCTCGCATCAGCAAGGCTACAACATTCGGGAGGGCAGCTTCTGGGAAGGCTGGGAAGGCCCGCTGCGCGAAATCCGCAATCAGCCACGCACGCGCCCCACGATCTGCGACCGGTGCCAGATTCAGTCCCTGTGCAGCATGTGCCCGGCAAACGGGGAACTCGAGAACGGAGATCAGGAGTCTCCGGTCGATTTCCTATGCCAGGTCGCGCATCTTCGTGCCTACGCACTTGGCTATAGCGTCCCGGAACATGGGGACTGTAAGTGCTGCGAAGGCGGGGTGCACCAAGCGGACCTGCTGGCATCTGCTGAGCGGCTCAAGAGTTTGAAACCCGATTCAGGAGTTCGGTCGGGAGGCAGGACCGCTTCTCCTGTCTTGAATGTTTTACAGCCCATGTCCGGAAACAACGGCGCAGCTTGCGGCTCATGCCGGACGCACCGATGAAGAAAGAAGCGTGATTGTGAACGACGAGAACGACAAGAAGCAACTGGCGCAGGGCGCGGACGGGGCTTACGAGCCTCCAAAAGTCATTCGTGTAAGTCTGCGGCCCGAAGAAGCCGTGCTCGGACACTGCAAAGTGACTGGCGCAATGGGCCCAGTTGGGAGCTCCTCCTGCCGGTCCGTCATTTCCTGTAGGACGCTGGGTTCGTGAGAGGCCGGAGAACCCAAATGCTGCCAACTCAAAAAGAAGTTTCGCTTGCGAAGGACTTCAACGGACTCTCGTTTCCTAGTGCCACCCAGCTTGCGTACCGCATAGGAGGCATCACATTCGGTTTGCATGCGGAAGGCGAACTGCTGCTGACTCCTGAAAGAGAGCTTCGTGCATTCGCCATCGTGCCAGGCCTTTGTGATGTGAACCTGCAAGTCGCGTGGGCTGATTCGCTGCGAGTGCCGGACTCTACTCTCTTATTTCACTCGGGTGGGTTGTGGTCGCTCTTTGCCGAGCCGGCCGGATATCGCTTCAGTTTTCTTTCGCCTCTCCTGGGGATGACTCCTTACAAGGAAGCGTGGCTCGATCCCGATTTTCGATTCGGGCGCGTGCTGTTGTCGCGCGGATACTTCGACACGGATCGCCCTGTCTATCCTCTTGAATATCCGCTCGACGAACTGCTCATGATTCACCGGCTTTCGCGCGGGGAAGGCGTGGAAGTGCACGCCGTCGGGATTTCGGATGAAAACGGCCGCGGTCATCTTTTCCTCGGCCATTCCGGCGCCGGAAAAAGCACGACGGCCCGCTTGTGGATCGATCGCCCTGGAGTGCGAATCCTCAGCGACGATCGCATCATTCTGCGGGCCCGTGAAGGACAAATCTGGATGTACGGCACGCCGTGGCATGGAGATGCTGGCATCGCCTCGCCGGATTGCGCTCCGCTTACAGGAATTTATCTGTTAGCGCATGGAACGAGAAACGAGCGAGTTTCCCTGCCGGCGGGACGCGCAGCAGCCGAGCTTTTTACGCGCAGCTTCGTGACGCACCATTCCGAGGAAGGTATTCGGTTCACGCTGGATTTTCTGGATCGCGTGGCGCGCGAAGTTCCATGCTCTATTTTTCAGTTTGTCCCCGATGAGTCCGCCGTGGAGGTCATCTGCCGTGCCGGTGCTTAAGCCCATCGTAAAGCGGAATTCCGCGCAGTTCGCCGCTATCTGCGATGAGCTTCTTCATCGCGGCGCAAAAATACGCTTCCGCGCGAACGGCCTAAGTATGCGACCCAACGTTCTTAATGAAGATGCGGTAACCATCGTTCCGGTGGAGCAGGAAGAATTGCGTCGGGGCGATGTGGTTTTGACTTGTGGTAAAGACGGCTTCCGAGTGCACCGCATCGCTCTCGGCGATAAAGCGACAGGCAGTATCGTGACGCGCGCAGACGCCGGTCAGGAAGATGACGCACCCACAAATCGCGTCCTCGGAATAGTCACCGCCGTGGAGCGCAACGGCCAAACCTATTCATTCGCTTCAGCAACCCAGCGCTACGTCCACGCTTGCCGAAGCTTCGCGTATCGACTCACCCAGGCTGGGGCGGTTCGAACCGCCAGGTTCGCCTCGGCTTCTTTCCTATTTGGCTTGGCCATCCTGTTTGGAATGTTGTTCAGCGCCGCGCCGGCCGCCGCACAGGCCGATTTGACGATGTCGCAAACCCCATCGGTTTCCGTCGTTGCGACGGGCGTCAATTTCACATACACGGAAATCGCAACGAACAATGGCCCTAATGCAGTCCCGACAGGTACGCTTGTCATCTATCAACAGACACCGGCCAGCACCACATTTCAGAGCATCGCTGTAGGCGCAAACTGGACCTGTACCACGCCGGCAGCGGGCAACTCAGGCCCTATCATTTGTACCTACAACTTGGCCTTGGCGAATGGCGCCACGACTGTCGCCGATCCTATCGTCATCACAGAGAGAGTAAACACCGGAACGGCGGCGGACACAACGATTCTGAATTCGGCCACGGTGACCTCGCAAACCATCGATCCCGTGCCCAACAACAACACCAGCGTTAGTACTGTGCTTGTCGAGCCCGCCGCGGATGCGGATTTGGCTCTATTCATAACTGCATCGCCTACGCCCGTATTCCTGACTTCGACCTTGACCTACACAATCCAAGTGCAAAACCTCGGACAGACTTCCGCCGCAGCTGTACAAGTCGCGGATACGATACCGACGGGAACTACTCTTGTGTCCGCGACGGGCTCGACTGGATGGACTTGCACAGGCACGACCGCAATCACTTGCTCTCTCACTGGGACGATGGCACAAGGGGCGACCGGGACGATCACTATTACGGTCACATCTCCTTCGACCTCGGGCCCCATTTCCAACACCGCGACGGTCAGCACATCGACGACTGATCCCGTTTCCTCCAACAACAGCGCCACCGTGATTACCGTTGTGCAGCCTTTAGTCTGCGCCACGCCAGGCAATGACGGCGCGGGCGGCACCCTGACGGGCATTGTCAATACTTACTATCCTCCCAAGGCAAATGGCACTGTCGCGGCCGGTGCGACCACCATCGCGCTAGGCACATCGTCGGGGGCGGCCAAGCAGATTGCCATTGGCGACCTCCTGCTGATCATCCAGATGCAAGATGCCCTCATCAATTTCACGAATACCGGTGCCTACGGAGATGCGAGCCCCGGTGATCCAGCCACGGGTTCCACGAATTTACAGAACACTGGGCTGTTTGAATATGTCACCGCTACGAGCACGGTTGCTGCCGGTACCGGCACCTTGACCTTCCTGGGCACCGGGTCTGGAGGCGGTCTTTTGAATTCTTACGTGGCAGCTGCATACACCGCCGGGACAAGCGGGCAGCAAACGTATCAGGTCATACGCGTTCCTCAATATACGTCGGCCACGCTGAGCTCAAGCCTCGTTCCTCTTGCATGGAATGGCTCGGTGGGAGGGGTACTTGCTCTCGATGTCGCCTCGCAACTCACTCTGGGAGGAACGGTGGCTGCCGATAGTCTTGGATTTCGCGGCGGCGGGGGAAGAATACTCACCGGAGGGGCGGGCGCGAATACAGATTACATAACCCTCGCCAGCGTTGCGACGAACGCCTCCAAGGGAGAAGGTATAGCAGGTACCCCGCGTTATCTTGCCCCTGCCACCATCGCCACTACCACTACAGCCACGAATAATGGCTCGGAAGGCCTCCCCAATGGAAGCTATGCGCGAGGCGCACCGGGTAACGCCGGCGGCGGTGGTACGGACGGAGACCCTGCCAATAACGATTACAACTCCGGCGGCGGCGCGGGCGGTAACGGCGGCGCAGGCGGGCTCGGGGGTTACGGGTGGAACAGCTATGTCGCGCTCAACACCACCGACGGAGGTTTTGGAGGCTCTGCGTTCCCTGCAACGACAAGCGCCATCGTGATGGGCGGCGGCGGCGGCGCAGGTACCACGAACAACGGCTCTTATTATATTTCGGCCGCGAACAACAATTCGAACTCGCTTCAGGCCAGTTGCTCCACGGGAGCGACGCCTACCTGCACCGGTATCTACAGTAGCGGAGGAGCTGGCGGAGGCATTGTCATCGTCCACACGGGGACCGTAGCAGGCACCGGAACGATTACCTCCAATGGACAATCCACGCTTAGCACGCTCAATGACAGCACTGGCGGAGGCGGAGCGGGCGGCACAATCATTTTCTTCGCCAATAACGGCGGACTCAGCGGGCTTACGGTCAGCGCCAATGGCGGCAGCGCAGGCAACGCCTGGCCGCTCCAAGCTCCCGGAGGATTCTCTGGCCAGCGCCATGGCCCGGGCGGCGGCGGCGGCGGCGGCGTGATTCTTCTCTCCGGCACGCCCACCAGCATGAGTGTCACTGGCGGCGTCAACGGCAACACCAACACGGTTCAGGACTCTTATGGCGCAACCCCAGGCCAAGCGGGTATCACTGCCGCGAATCTCCTCATCACCGAGACGCCAGGGACGCAATCCGGCGCTTATTGTGCCTCGGCCGACCTGGCCGTTACGAATGCAGGTACGCCCAACCTCGTCCTCGCCGGCAGCAACATTACTTACACACAAGTAGTAACCAACAAAGGCCCGATGGCTGCCGTGAATGCCGTTTTCACAGAAGCGATACCCACCAACACAACGTTCCAATCGCTCACTGTGCCCTCGGGATGGACTTGCACCACTCCCGCCGTCAATGGAACGGGGAACATCAGCTGCACGAATCCGAATGTGGCAAGTTTGGGAACCGGAACTTTCACGCTGGCCGTTCAAGTTAACGGCTCAACATCGTGGGGCACTCAGATTGTGGATGTCGCTGACGTAACTTCTGGAACGTCCGATCCGATTCTCTCGAACAACTCGGCCATCGCTACGAATTCGGTTACCTTGTCCACTATGGCCGACGATGCGATCACAAACACTCCGTCGTCGAGTTCGGTCGCCGCCGGGAGCAACATCACTTACACGCAAGTCGTGACCAATAACGGTCCGGCGGCTTCCCCCAATACCACTGTGACCGAGAACCTACCTGCAAATACGACCTTTGTCTCGGCAAGCGGGGCGGCGGGATGGACCTGCACCTTCATCACCACCACGACCCCGAACTCCATCACTTGTTCTTCGCCGACTGCGCTGGCTTCAGGATCGAATGCCACGATCACAGTGGTAGTGACCGTGGTCGCAGGGACCGCGAATGGGACAACAATAAGCGACACTGCCAGCGTTGTTTCGGGCGTCGAAGATCCGAACACCGGGAACAATAATGCGACTGCGACCGTTACTGTGGCAGCCGCAACCCAGGCTGATCTAAGCGTGACGAGTACGGCTTCGCCCAATCCCGTCACCGATGGCAACAACATCACCTACACGCAAGTAGTGACCAACAACGGCCCCGCCGCCTCGGCGATTGGGAACGCCACCTTCACCGACACCATTCCCACCAACACGACTTTCGTCTCTTTCACTGTTCCAACCGGCTGGAATTGCGGAGCTCTTCCTGCCGTTGGTGGAACCGGAACTATCACCTGCCACAACACTGCCTCGTTTGCCGCAAACGCCACGGCCAGTTTCCCCCTGGTCGTCAAAGTGAATCAGGGAGTTACACCCGGCCCGCCCATGTCGCCCATTTCGAACACGGCAAACATCAATATTCCCTGTTCGGCGGCGAGCGACCCGAATTGCACAAATAACACGGTCACAACAAACGTTTATATCGCTACAGCTACACAGGCTGACGTCGCCATATTGAAGACGGCTTCTCCGGAGCCTGTAAGCCAGGGCACAAGCTTGACCTACACATTGCAGGTCACAAACAATGGCCCCGCGGTGGCACAGGGCGTGACCGTCAGCGACAACCCGCTTCCGCCCGAAGTTTCGTATGTCTCCGTGTCTACGACGCAGGGCTCGTGCACCTACACCCTGGCCACAAACTCGGTCGGCTGCAATCTCGGCTCGATTAGCGTCGGTGGTCTGGTGATCGTTACCATCAACGTTACCGCCAACACCTTCAGTTCCTCGACGCAATCGACCAACACGGCGACCGTCTCCGCGACCACCACCGATCCGAACACCACAAATAATTCTTCGTCGTCCATCTCGACTATTCTGAGCCCGACTGCCGTCCAGTTGGCTTCCTTCAGTGCGATGCGGCGACAGGGCGGCGGCGTGCTTCTTGAATGGAAAACCCGCGAAGAAATTCGCAACCTCGGCTTCAATGTATTTCGCTTGGACGGGACAGGTCGCCAGCGCCTGAATCCTTCGATCATCGCCGGCTCTGCATTGTTAATTCGCGGCGGAATGCCGCAGCACGCCGCGAAGAGCTATCAGTGGTTCGATCCGAGCGGCACGCCGCAATCGACGTACGAGCTAGAGGACGTTGATCTGAATGGCACGCGCATGGCGCACGGGCCTGTCTCCGTGGACGTGTCGGCAGCCCCACGGTCCGGCGCCATCTCCCAGCTACTTCTTTTGACACAACTCAATCGTGTAATCACGCAGCCCGCTCTCATCGGGCGTCTGCGGCTACCCACGCCACGGCCTATTATTCCGGCTCCCGGGCGAGGCGGGCTGCCCCTGTCGCTTGACGGGGACGCGGCAGTAAAAATTTCCGTCCAGGGCGAAGGCTGGTATCAAGTATCAAAGGCTCAGCTCGTCGCCGCCGGTCTCGATCCCAACGCCGACGCGCGGACTCTTCACCTCTACGCCGAGGGCATCGAGCAGCCCATGTTGATTCTTGGCCGCCAGACTGGACCGCTCGGCCCCAACGACAGCATCGAGTTCTATGGAACAGGTATCGACACACCATTTTCCGGTACGCGCGTCTACTGGCTGATTCACGGGTCGCGTCCGGGAATGCGGATCAATTCCATTCCCGCAGTGAATGCCGGGCTTTCCGAGCAGCAAAGCTTTCCTTTCACCGTTGTACTGGAACAGCGCACCACCTATTTTGCGACTCTGCTCAACGGCGAAAACAACGACAACTTCTTTGGCGCCGCCGTCACGTCCGAGCCGGTGGACCAGCAACTCACAGTCGCTCACGCGGATCCCAACTCCAGCATGCAAATTTCCGTTGACGTGACGCTGCAGGGCGCCACCGATCAACAAGCGCATAGCGTGTCGGTGTTCTTCAATGGCGCGTCCATCGGCGAAATGGATTTCGCAAACGTAGCCAACGTCACCAACA
>Ga0207136_1027_pt1 | contig 36570 bp, 28 predicted proteins | sample Alteio_BWMinHeat_8_FD_153552 | JGI IMG/M metagenome (GOLD analysis project Ga0207136, IMG submission 153552) | Enriched cells from forest soil in Barre Woods Harvard Forest LTER site, Petersham, Massachusetts, United States -... | ecosystem: Environmental > Terrestrial > Soil > Temperate forest >...
CAGAGTGGAGCCGTCGCCGAAACCCCAGACGAGGCGTTCAGAGGCGGTCGGCATCAGTTTGCGGTGTTTGCCGAGAAAGCTCCCATCAGGCGCGAAGAAGAGGACCGTGCAATAGAGACTGCCTCCATCGCGTTCTATTACGCCGACCACGAGATAGATGTTGTTGACGCGAGCGATGCGCGAGAGATGATCCACCGTCGGACCGGGTACATCGACGCTGCTTTCCCAGTAGCGACGAAAATCTTCGCGGCCGGCATCCGTGCGCGAGCCAACGACGGCCCCGAAGTCAAGGCCACGCGGATAGGCGGAAACAAATGCTTCCGGGAAAAGGACAAGTTGCGCGCCCTGCTGCGCGGCCTCGCGGGCCAACGAGGACAGTTTCTCGAGAGTGCGCTCACGATCAAACACAACTGGAGAGGCTTGCACGACAGCGACTTTGTGACTCATGGAGATTGGGTCCTTCCATGCCGTATTCGATTGGTGTGTTCAGCTGCCTGCTAAGGCCGCATATTGGGCCTTGCTGAGAGGGACTACGGAAAGCCTTCCTATGCGCACCAGCGGCGAGTCGACGAACAGTTTGTTCGCCTTGATTTCCGCCAGCGTCATCGGCTTTGCGATCGCCTTTCCCACCTTGATCTTCACCTCTGGAGTCTTGGGATTCGAGGCGTCGACAGAAACCACGGTGGCCGTTCCCACCGCGCTCTTGTGATCGCCCGTTTCGTAGATAATCAACCTCGAGCCCGGCTCCATCTCGCGAAGATTCTTCACTGCCGTGGGATTCGATACGCCATCCCAAATCGTGACGCCGTCTTTCTGTAAATCCGCAAACGAATACACCGTAGGTTCCGTTTTCAATAAATAGTCTGAAGGCATAAAAACTCCCTGAATGAGCGGTTCGAACCCGCCTATTCTACATGTTCACCAGTTCCCACGCTGCTCTTTGGCGAAAACTCTCTAGCCGCGAGGTTTCTCTTTTCGAATTCTCGGCCGTCACCCCGCAAGGCAGCTCCACGATTCAACGCAACGAACGTCTCGCTTGCCCGTGCCCACCCGTTCTGGCACGATGCAAAGAACATTGCAGTGCACTTGGACGGAAAACTCTCCGGAGGCAAAAATGGCTGGCTTTTGCAGAAATTGTGGCAGCCCGTTGGATGATGGGCAGGGATTTTGCACTCGTTGCGGCACGCCAGCTTCTGGTCCGCCGGTTCGCTCCTCATTAGCGTCTCCAGCCCCAGCTTCCAGTGTCCCACCTGCACAGCGTCCGCAAGCCGCGCCTCAGCCTGGGCCGCAAGCTCAAGCTCCCATTCCGCAAGCTGCCGGAGCCGCTCCTGCGAAATCGGGCAATACTCTGGTCAAAGTTCTTCTGGTTTTTCTGGTGGTAATCTTCCTTTTCGGCGCCATCGGAATCGTCGGCATTTGGTATGTTGCGCATCGCGTAAAACAGAAAGTTCATGAAATTGGATTGGACGATCTCTCCTCGGGAGCAAACGCGGCTCGCGGACCAGCTCTGGCCGGCATCGATCCGTGCAGCCTGCTTTCGAAAACGGACGTCGGCCAAGCCGTGAAGATGGACGTTGTTCGCTCCGAACGGCCCGAAGGAAGCGACGCCGGCTGCGAGTACAGCGTCATGGGAAACTATGTGGATCTCATCGCAAAACATGCTTCCCTACTCAACAAAAAAGAAATCGATGAGTCTCAGAGACAGATGATGGAATCATTTGCGAAAGCGGTTGGCCACGGCAATAATTCCCAACAAAGTGCTCCGAGGCATCCCGGCGAAGCGCCCGTCTTCATGTTTTCGGTCGACAATAACAGTGCCGCGGCTCAGATGAGCCTGAGCCGCGCAACCTTTGGTCGTATGGGCTCGGCGTTTACTCCGATTCCGTCCCTGGGGGACGACGCGTTCGACATCGCCAATGGAATGATGATGATTCGCAAGGGTGACAGAATCGTTCGCATCATTTATATGATGTGTCCCTGCACCACGGATGATGTTGTTCCGCTTGCTCGAAAAATCGTCAGCAACATGTAGTTCGCCGTTCTACAAACACGGCCGCCGCAAAATCTATGGGGCTTTCGCGGCGACCACGCCGATGTCGGCGATGTTGTCACCTTTTTTCAGCGAAGGGACCGCGTTCACGTGGAGTATCACGCCAGCTGTGGGAGCCCGCGCTTCCAGAATGACCTTGCCAAAATAATCCGTCACGCGGCCGAGTATCATGCCTTCCTGAACGTACGTTCCGCGCTTGACCAGCGGATACCAAATCCCCGGGCCATCCGAAATCACGTCAACGACTTTTCCCAGCCAAACCGGATTTTCGACAAAGTGCGGCTCGCCGGGAATCATTTTCAGATAACGCATCGTGCTCAACGTGCCGTTTACAAGCAGCGCCACGTCGTCGGATTCAACCGTGCCCGCGTGCCCTGCTTCCACAACGATCGAAGGCTTGCCGCGGACAGAAGCAGTGTTGTCCAGATACCGGGTTGCAGTGGGATCGGTGGGACGCTCACTCCAAATAATGATGTGATCGAGCCCGAACGCGAGAACCATCTGCTTTGAAACGCGGTCCTGTGCTTCCTTGCCCACCGCTCCCCAATACGCGTACGGCCGCAGGCTTTCATCCAGATCGCCGCCGTGGTAATCGATCAAATAATCGCAGCGGACCACCACTTCCTTGGTAATCATGAACAAGGCTCGGTCCGTTTGCGTCCCGTCCATTTTCCCAGGATAGAAGCGATTCATGCTTTTGTTGTCGACGGGATTCACGTGCGGAACTTTTTGTTCGAACGAAAGCACGTTCACGAGCGGCACCAAAATAACTGTGCCGGAGACTTGCGACGGATCAAGCTCGCCGATTAATTTCTCGACAGCGATGATCGAAACGTATTCCGTGCCATGCGCGCCCGTAACAAGCGCCAGCACCGGCCCCGGCTTGGCTCCATTCACTACCACAACCGGAATGTTTGTTCCCGCATCCACGCCCGCTGGAACTTCGATATAACCGTTCGCTTTTTGCCCAGCAGCCGCCGTCGCCGTGCCCACTGTAAATGACGCGCGCTGCGCAAATGTTAAGAACGGCAGCAACAGCAGCACCGCTGCATGCGCGAGTAAGAAACGAAATGTGCGAAGCATGGAGCCTCCTTGGAGCGAGTGAGCATAACGCGAGCGAAGGGGATCGGCAACTGGGGTTGCTGAATGGCGTTCACTGCGGGATTGAAACGAAACGGGGCGCGGACGCGCTGGTGCAGTGATAAGATTTCTGCTGCTGGGAGATCTTTCCTCCGGGAGTATCACATGATTCTCGACCGAAGAAAGTTTTTGAGAACCGCCGCAGCGACGGGCGCAGCGGCGGCCTTCGGCAGCGTGGCTGCGTTCGATTTAGTTGCGGACACAACCATTCCGGGTTCCTTCGATTTTGTTTTCTTCACGGACACGCACATCGAACCGGAACTCGAGGCGCGCCACACGGCTGCACCCTATGCTATAAGAAAATCGCGGCGCTCAAACCGGAGTTCGCCATCATGGGCGGCGACCACGTCTATGACGCAACATCCGTAGGCGCCGAACGCGCCAACACGGTTTTCGATCTTTACAAAAAAACCGAGCAATCGCTGCAAATGCCCATTCATCACGCGATCGGCAATCACGATCCCTTCGGCATCATCGCGAAGAGCGGCGTGCCGTCGAGCGATCCCGTATACGCAAAGAAAATGTACGAGGATCGCATCGGAAAAATGTACTACTCCTTCGATCACAAGGGCTATCACTTCGTGGTGCTTGATTCCATTCAGCCGACGGAAGACCGCTTGTGGGAAGCGCGTATCGATGAAAAGCAAATGAGCTAGGTCGCGGAGGATCTCAAAAGCACGGGCGCGGACACGCCAGTGGTCGGCGTCGTTCACGTCCCGCTCGTCACCGCTTTCGGCACATTCGCCGCCGCGACAATTCGTACCGGCAGCAAATACAACATGCTCACGGTCGCTAATGGCCGCAAGTACTCGCCTTGTTTGAAGGACATAATGTCATCGCCGTGCTACAAGGCCACACCCACGTAAACGAAATCGTGGAATACAAAAACACAAAGTTCAATACCAGCGGCGCCGTCTGCGGAAACTGGTGGCACGGTCCGCGCATGGGCGTTCCCGAAGGGTTCACCGTCGTCAGTTTGCGCGAAGGCAAGATCATCACGCGCTACGAAGCATCCGGCTTTCAAAGCGTGGACGTCCGAGAAAAATTCTGAAGCCACAGATGCGAATTGCAACTATTCCTGAATGTTGCATCTGGAGCAAATCGTTCCAAAGAATAATCTTTCTGGACTGTCAGCAGCGATAAACTGTTCCTAGATGTTGCACTCTTTGTGCTGGTTTGGCTCCTCCCTCCGTCAGACCTCCCTCTTGGCACCAACGCTTGGAAAGCGACGCCTAGCTATGCCCGAAGAACGCCAAAAAGCTGGAAACAGCTCTGTTGCCGCACCGTCTGCAACGCAGCGTGCTCACCCTCGCTACCAATTCACGGCGACAGCAGAGGCGCTCGATGCGCAACACCGCTTGCGAATGAACGCGCGCACCAGCGATTTGGGAAAAGGGGGATGCTATGTGGATACTTTCAGTCCTTTTCCTATGAAAGCTGGTGTGAAGTTACGGATCACAAAAGAAAAAGTCTCCTTCGAGGCCGAGGCCACCGTCGTTTACTCACAAATTGGCATGGGCATGGGCCTGGCGTTCACCTCCATCGACCCGCAGCAGATGGATGTTTTGGAAAAATGGCTGGGTGAATTGAGCGGCTCGGCGCCGAGGGAGTTATCAGTGATATAAGAACACCCAACCAGTCGGACTAATGGCGGTACTGCCAAAGAGCCTGGGTACGTTTTGAATGACCTGATTGTCGCTTTAATGCGCAAAGGCAAGCTAAGCGAAGAAGAAGGCAGGACCATGCTTTTGCGGCTTGTGCATCACGATTTCAGGCCCTAGTAATTTCTGGACCGCAACCTGGAACCCTCGCCATCTGTGTGGCGCAAATTTGAGACGCTGCCTTTTCAGGCTTGAATCACTCTTCTGAGTTCCCCTCCGCTTTGGTTGCTTCCGCTTTCACTGCCGGAGCCATCCGTGCTGGCGGCGTAGCTGGCGTTGAATCGCCTTTTACGTAGTGCGCATACCACGCAAGGTAGCGCTCGAGCCGGTCTTTGATATGTGACGGCACTGTGAACCCATGATACTCGCCCGGGTACACGACGAGTTCAGTAGTCCGGCCGAGCGCCTTCATGGCCTGATACATTTGCTCGCTTCCGAGAATCGGCACGTTCGCATCGATTTCTCCACCCATGAAAAGCGTCGGCGTCGTGATGCTCTTCACCCGGTAGAACGGCGAAATTTTGTCCCAAAGTGCCTGATGTTCCCAGGGGTAGCCGAGTTCCGTTTCGTAATCGCGCTGGTAGTGGTCATGCCCGTAGAAACTGGTGATCAACGCCACGCCTGCGCCGGAGATGGCGGCTTTGAACTGCGTGCTCTGGGCAATGATGAAGTCGGTTGAAATGCCGCCATAGGACCAGCCGCCGACGCCGAGCTTGTCGGGATCAGCGATGCCTTGGGCGATAGCGTAATCCACCATCGCCATATCGTCTTGAAAATCCTTGTTGCCCCAGTCCGCGTAAATGGCAGCGCAGAATTTCTCGCCGTAGCCGGAAGAACCGCGCGGATTCGGCAGGAGAACGGCGTAACCGTTCGCAGCATAAAGCTGCGCGAGATGGTAAAAAGATGCTTCATATTCGCCTACCGGACCTCCATGAGGATTCAGCAGCGTGGGAACCTTTTTTGTCGCGTCGAAATCGAGCGGTTTGTAAAGATATCCGGCGACAGCGGTTCCATCTTTGCTCTTGAAGTGAACATATTCCACCTTGGCCAATCGCAATTGAGAAATGAGGGCATCATTAGTCTTAGTCAAACGAGCGAGATCGCTGCCGTTCTGAAGGAAAATCTCGTCGGGACGATCCGTTGTCCCGATTTGCGCGGCGATGGCGCCGTCCTTGCCAAGGGAATAGGACGCGACAGTAACCCGGCCACCTATGACTCGGGTGACGTCGCCGCCGGTAACCGCGATACGGCAGAGATTTTGCGTGCCATCATCCACCGCGATGAAATAGATGGAGTTGCCGTCAGCGGAAAAGTGCGGTCGGCGCACACTGCGGTCAAACGCTTGTGTAAGGACTTTCGCTTCACCGCCGTTCGAAGGAGTGATCGCGAGATGTTGCGTAGCGTACCAGAAGAGGTGCGCGTCGATCTGCGCCACGTACGTGATCCATTTACCGTCGGGAGACCAAGCCGGCTGGCTGTCAGCGCCGGGATTGGTAGTGATCTGCGTGAGATGTGCGCCTTTATCGGTGTTGTCTGCCGCAACGACCCAGACATTGGTGTCACGCGAAATGTCAGGATCAGGCGTGCTGCGGTTGCTGGTAAAGGCTAGCTGCTTGCCGTCCGGAGACCAGGCTGGCTGCGAGTCGTCGAAATCGCCGGAAGTGATTTGCGTAACCGATTTCTTGTCGACGTTAAAGACGTATAGGTGAGTCCGCCGATTGTCGAGATAACCGACGGTGTCCTCCTTGAACTGAAGGCGGTCAATCACATACGGAGGCTGCGTTTTCGGCTTGGTGGGAGCCGGCTTGTCCTTATCTTTTTCCGCTTCTGCGTCCTCCGGTTTGGGATCTTGGAGGACCAGAACGAGACGCGTACTATCCGGGGACCATTCAAAATCGCCGACTCCTTGCGCGATGTCGGTCATGCGGACGGCTTCGCCACCAAGACGATTCAAAAGCCAGACCTGACTCTTGCCATTATTGCGAGAAGAAGTGAAAGCCAGATATTTGCCGTCAGGACTCCAGCGAGGATGCCCGGAGGAGATACCTTCAGCGGTCATAGGCAGCGGATCGCCGCCGTGAGCGGATACCATCCAAATGCGCGTTTCGTTTTTGTCTTCCTTAAGCATTTTGGTGCGCACGGTGTACGCCACCCATTGGCCGTCCGGACTGAGCTCGGGCTGACTGACGTCACGAATCTGGAAGTAGTCATCAATCGTGATGTTGCGCCCCGCGACCGCAGTGCGTGGCTGCTGCGGAGCCGAGTCTGCCGGCCCAGCGGCGAGCGAGAAAGCCAAAAGTAAGAAACCAAAGGCGAAACAGGGAATGATTTTCATGCCGAAAGCTCCTCCGAATTGAATCAGGATAAATCGGGCGAAGTTTAGCAGACTGGCGAAACTTTGCGAAACTCTGAGGCTTGCTCGAAAGGCGGAATAGACGTCGGAAAGGCGTTGCAGTAGATGATGCAATTCGGTAGTATGTTGGTAGCATGAAAGAGAAGACCTCTATCACACTCTCCAAGGATGTCATCACTCAAGTGGACAGGCTCGCGGGTTCGGAAGAATCGCGCTCCGCGTTCATTGAGCGCGTGTTACGGAGATATATGCGCGAACGAAAACGTGCGGCCTTAAACGCGAGGGATCTGGTGCGCATCAATCGGGCTGCGGACCGTCTGAATAGGGAGGCTGCCGAAATCCTCGAGTACCAAGCGTTCGACGCAACCAAGCCGGCGGAATGAGCATTAGGCTGGAGTCACAATGACCAGAGGAGAGTTATACCGCGTTTACAAGCCGGCGGGGGACCACAAGGAACATCGTGCCTTCGTGGTGGTAAGCAGGCAGGCACTAATCGATTCGAGATTTTCAACCGTTGTATGTGCCCCGGTGTTTTCCAGCGGGGAAGGACTATCGACTCAGGTGGCCATAGGTCCCGACGAGGGTATGAAGCACCCAAGTTGGATCATGTGCGATAACCTGGTGAGCCTGCGAAAGGCCGATCTGACTCAGTACGTGAGTTCCCTGCCAGCCGCGAAACTGGCGGAAGTGAATCGCGCACTGAGGATGGCTCTCGATCTATAAGGGCAAGAGATTTCCTGATTTAACTGGTTTCGCGCTTCTGAAAAGTGTTGTGTGCTTAGGCGTTTCATTTTTTGTAGGTCTAATAGCGGAATAAATCGTTATTCCTTCTTGAAGAGCCAAAGGGAGCTATGTACATACACATGTTTGCGTTTCGATTTAAACCGGGCGTGACGGAGGAGCAGAAAGAGCGCATCGTCACGGAGATACAAAAATTGCAGAGCCAGATTCCGCAAGTGCTGGATTCGTGGGTTGGACGGAATGATTCGCCGCGAGGGCAGGGATATGAGCTGGGCGGGGTGATGAAGTTTGCGGACAAGACGGCGTGCGAGACTTATGGGGTTCATCCGGTGCATCAGAAGCTGTTGGGCTGGTTGATGCCTTTGATTGAGCCGATTGAAGTGGACTTTATTGTGCCCGCGTAACGAGACGTTTCCTACTCATAACGTAGCGCGATGAGAGGATCGAGTTTGGAGGCCCGATAAGCTGGCCAGAAACTGGCGAAGGCCGCTACGGCGGACAGTACGACGACGGCAGCAACTAGCGTTATCGGATCGCGCGGTTTTAGGCCGTAGAGCAGCGATTTGGCGGCTTGTGCTGCGCCTAACGCGAGCCCTGCTCCAATTACTAAACCTGTCACTGTCAGCAAGCCCGCTTCGCGCAAGATCAAACCCAAAACGTCCACGCGCTCGGCCCCAATGGCCATGCGGATGCCGATTTCCTTGGTACGCTGGACGACCATGTACGAGATGACTCCGTAGAGTCCGATGGCGGCGAGCAGTGCAGCCAGGAATCCAAAAAAGCCGGAGAGCGTGGCCATTAGTTGATCTTGCAGTAGAGAGTCGTGGATGCGCGTCTTGAAGATTTTGAAGTCGAGATCAATGCCGGGATTCACATCGCCGATGGTTTGCTTCAAGGAGGCCATCAGGCTGGCTAAAGGTAAGGATGAGCGAATCAGGATTTGATCGTCCGGGCTGGGCTTCTCCTGTTGCGTCGCCGGAAAATACATGAATGGCAAGAATTCTTCGTGCATGTCCTGGAACTTGTTGTCCTTCGTCAGTCCCACAATCTCATAGAGAGGGCGCGGTTTTCCTGGCGGTTCGTGGATACGAAACCTTTTGCCGAGCGGATCGGCGCCCTTTAGAATTTTTTGCACAAAGGCCTGGTTGACGATGGCTACTTTTACCGAAGTGGCTGTATCGCGGTCGTCGAAATCGCGGCCGGCGAGTAGCTGAGTTCCAATGGTATGAAAATAGCCGGGGCCCAGATAATTCATCCACGCCGAACCCGCGTCCGTCTCTGAACCTTCGTTGAGGACTTCATCATTCCAGGTGCTGCCGCCGAACGGCACGAGCATAGCGTCAGCAGCAGACTCGACGCCGGGCATGGCCTGGACGTGCTTCACTAATTCGCGTTTGTATTCCGTGTAGCGCTCCTCGGGAAAGTGCAAGCGGTCGAAATCGACTGTGGTGACCAGGATTCCGGTTTGCAGAAAGCCGACGTTGAGCGTGGTCAAATTGCGCAAGCTTCTGACAAAAAGCAACGCACCCATCAAGAGCACCACCGAAAGCGCGACTTGAGAAACGACCAGGATGCGGCGAAGGCTGAAGCGTTCGCGGCCACCGGTTGACCCACGGCTTCCGGACTGCAGCAAGGTAGCGGGCTCTGCGCGAGTGGCGCGAATTGCAGGGGCGAGTCCGAAGGAGACCGTTGTTAGGACCGCGAGAGCGGTAGTGAAAGCCAGAACTCGCCAATCCATTCCAAGATCCAGGGAGATTTGATTCTGCTGCGTGCTAATGAACGCCACAAGCATGTGACTTACAGCGAAGGCTAAGAACAGTCCGCAGACCGAACCGGCAAGGGCCAGTAGGAGGCTCTCCGAAAGAAGCTCGCGAATCATTCTCCAGCGCGTAGCTCCCAGCGCGCGGCGGATGGTAATTTGTCGTTCGCGAGCGCCAGCCCGGGCGAGCATCAAGTTGGCCAGGTTGGCGCAAGCGATGAGCAAGACAAGCCCGGAAATTCCGAGGAGCAGCCAGAGTGGAGTCTCGGAATCCTCGCGCAGGCCGGAGAAGCCCGTGCTCGCCGAAAAAGCGCCAAGTTTGTATTCGAGATATTTCTTTGTGGCCTCTGAGTCGTACGTGGTAGGAATCGTCTCCTGCAAAACAGCAGGCGTGACAGCGCTCATTTGCGCATTGGCTCGTTGGATGGTCCATCCCGGTTTCAAGCGGCCGATAGAAGCGAGCCACCAAGCATGGCGGAGAGCGAGCCGGTTGTTGCGTGGGCTGAGAATCGGCTCGACGCAAACCGGTATAGCGACATCGAAAGTATCACCTACGGAGATGCCGATGAAACCTGGCGGTGTTACGCCGAGAATCTGGAAGGAATTGCCATCGAGTGTGAGCCGTTTGCCGATGACGGAGGGATCCCCGGCGTAATTCCGCTGCCAGAAGGCGTAACTAATGTTGGCAGCAGACGTGCCGCAGCCGGGCTGGTCATCTTCGGGATTGATGAGACGCCCGAGAATGGGTTGGACACCGAGGACGTTAAAGAATTCGCCGCTGACGCGCAGGCCTTTGGCGTAGTGGACTTCCCCACCGTTTGCCAGATTAAATTCCTGGCCAGTCCAAACTGCCATTTCGGAAAAGCCTTCCTGGCGTTTTTGAATTTGCTCCCACATGGGAAACGTCAGCTGCGAGTATTGCCCAGAAAATTGGCCGGAGCCCCAGTGGCGGTCGGCGATGCGGATAGTGCCCAGCTGTTCAGGATTCTTGACCGGGATGGCACGGAGGCGAATGGAATCAATGAGTTGGAAGATGGCGGTGTTGGCCCCGATGCCGAGCGCGAGGGTGAGGACGGCTACGACGGTGAAACCCGGACTTAGGCGAAGAAGCCGAAAAGCGTGGCGAAGGTCGCGCAAGAGATTGGTCATCGTGAGGCCTCGCAAGTATCAGACGAAGGAAAGCACTAAAGGTTCCGTGTAAAGAGGGGCAGTCACCGGTTGGAAGCGGGAAAACAAATAGGGGCAGACTAAAGTCTGCCCCCACTTAGAGTTAGGACAAAATCGCTGGCAAATGCCACCAGCTGTGAATCACGGAAACTGACGGGCTGGTTGAGCCTTAGGCAACGGTTTGCGCGGGAGCAGTTCGTCGCGGTTGGCGGTTAGGTAGACAAAGGAGGCGACGATGACGGCCATTTGCTTCATGTCCGCTTCTTGGATGCGTTCGTAGACGTCCATGTTGGAGTGATGTGTGCGAGTGTCGTAGTCCATGGGGTCTTGGATGAATTGGAAACCGGGCAGTCCGACCGCGTCGTAGGAAAGGTGATCGGTGCCGCCGGTGTTGCGAATGGACAGGGTGGTCATGCCGAGATCGTGAAAGGGGACCATCCAGGCGTTGAAGATGGGCGCAACCATTTCATTTCCCTGGAGATAGACACCGCGGATTTTGCCAGTGCCGTTGTCGATGTTGTAGTACGCGTCAAGTTTGGCGTGTTCGGGAAGAATTTTGATGAGGTGCGTCGCAGGATCTTCGGTATTGGGGTCGCCGAAGTGTTGCTTCATGTAAGCACGGGAGCCGAGGAGGCCCTGCTCTTCGCCAGTCCAGAGACCGATGCGAACGGTGCGGCGGATTTTTAGGCCGGTGGCTTTGAGGATGCGCATGGCTTCGAGCATAACTGCTGAGCCAGCGCCGTTATCGGTGGCGCCTGTGCCGGACTGCCAGGAGTCGAAGTGGCCGCCTAGCATGACGACTTCATCGGCCTTGGCCTTATCGGTGCCGGGAATTTCGCCGATGATGTTGAAAGAATTCAGGTCATCATCCCAGAACTTGTTCTCGATATCGACGAGCATGGTGACGGGGACTTTTTTCTCGATCGTGCGCACGATGCGGCCGTAATTTTCGTTGGCCACTGCTACGCGGCATGGGGCCGCAGGCTTGTCCTTATCGCGATCGCCGCCCTGCTGGACAAATACGGTGCCGTCGTCACTGCGGGAAGGCTCGATCCAGGCGGCAACGCCCTCATTAAGCAGGAACGCCTGCACCTTGAGTTGGAAGTCGCGTGTGGCGCGCAATTGGGCGATGCGGTCTTCCTGGCCTGTTTGGGCAGCGGGGACGGGCTGCGATGCGAGGTCGGCAAGCTCGGCATCCGTGTAACGGTGAGCTTGCGGATCAAAGCGTTCAGGACTTTCCGGGATGGCTGCGGTAAGGACGAACTTACCTTTGAGTTGGCCTTTGAACTTGGCGAAGTCTTCTTCTTTGGTGATGGGAGCGAAAACCGCGTCGGCGGTAACGGGACCGTTGGTGCCTGGAGTCCAAGCCTTTGCGTAAGCGATGAGGGGAAATGGGTGCGGAGCGATGACCTGAACATTAGTGCGCTCGCTGGACCAGCCCCGACCAAAGGGTCCCCACGGTTCGAGATGGACGTTGGCGAGTTTCCACTCATTCATTGTGTCCGTGGTCCACTTCGCCGCTTCCTTGATGTTCGGAGAGTTGGTCAGACGCGGGCCGTGAACATCGCTTAAGTAGCTGATGATTTCCATCACCTTGGAATTCTTGGGATCAAAGCCTTCTTCTCTGATTTGATGAATCGCCGTCAGATCGGCCTGGCTCAAGGCCGGCGCCTGCGCTCTCATCGGGACAACCGCCAAGACTAAGGCAAGAACTGCCACCACGCTCACATGCTTACGCACAATCTTCCTCCGTTTTGGGTTTCGCCTGTCTGTTTCTCAATGGAGCCGCCACAGGGTACCGCGTGCATGTGTGTGACGGCAGCGGCTTAGATTACGTTTCACGGGTTCCGTGATCCCTGTACGACGATCCGCGTCCAATGATCCGCACCCTGGGATGCTATCCATCTCTGAGAAGGAGTGCGGAGAAGGATTGCATCAGATCTCATTCTTGCGAAAACGTTCGATCATGTGATCGCATCCGCGGACAGTGACGGCCATCATGCTAAGCGTCGGGTTCTGGCAGGCCGACGACACGAAGCTCGCTCCGTCCATCACGAACAAATTGTTCACATCGTGTGTTTGGTTGAACGCATTGAGCACAGACTTCTTTGGATCGTTCCCCATGCGCGCTGTGCCCAGTTCGTGTATGGCCATTCCGGGCATTTCGACGTTTGCTTGCACGCGAATATCTTTCGCGCCTGCTGCTTCCAGCATTTCCGCCGCCGAGGCGCCGGCATCCTGCATCAGCGCGGCTTCGTTATCGCCGTGCGACATGTTGATGTGCAACGCAGGAATGCCCCAGGCATCCTTTAGATCCTTATCGATCTCGATGTAGTTGTCCCAGCGGGCCAGCGATTCGCCGAAGCCTCCCAACCCAATCTCGTACCAGCCTTCTTTTACAGCCTTCTTGAGTGAGGTTCCGTAGCCTTCGGCACTGAAGTTGAATTGGGGCCCCGCGCCGCCCTGGTAACCATAGCCACGGATGAACTTGGATTGTTGTTTGCTCGATGGCGTGTTCCGAAACCGCGGGACATAAATCCCGTTGGGCCGAGCGGGCTCGTTCGCATTAGGTAGAGGATTGAAATTTGGCAGACGGCCCGAGGCTCCTCCGCCGACAACATGGTCCATCAAATAATGACCGAGTGCGCCGCTCGAATTTGCCAGTCCATTCGGATAATCCCGTGTCGAAGAATTCAGCAATATCCGTGTGGATTCCAACGCCTGCGCGCAGAGGATCACCGCTTTTCCGCGCACTTCCTTGACCTGCCGCGTCAAGCGATCCACATAGGTCACGCCGCGAGCCTTGTTTGGCTCAGTGCCCATGTCTACGTGGCTCACGACCGCGTTGGTGATAAGTGTGCAGTTGCCGGAAGCAATCGCGTCCTTGACAGTCGTAAACGGGCTGCTGAAATAAGAAAACGTGCTGCAACCGCGTTCGCACGGTCCGCAATAGTGACACTGGAGGCGGCCATTGTGATTTTGCGTCAGGATCGCTGTGCGTCCGATCGTGACCGTGTGCCCAAACTTCGCTTTGACGCGTTCTCTGAGCTGAATTTCTCCACAGCTCATTTTCATTGGCGGCAAAAATTGCCCGTCAGGCAGCATCTCGTTTCCTTCCGCCGCCCCGCTGATGCCCACGTACTTCTCCACAATGTCATAATACGGCGAAAGCTCGGCGTAGCTAATCGGCCAGTCGTCGCCATAGCCGTCACGGCTCGCTGCCTTAAAATCGTTGTCGCTCATCCGATAACTCTGGCGGCCCCAGACCAGCGATCGACCGCCGAGGACGCGCAGCCGCTGCCATGTAAAGGGTTTCCCCGGGGGCGTGCTGTACGGATTCTCGAGGTCGTTCACGAACCACTCGTAGTTGTATTCCATGCAAGCGTAGCATTGCTTCTGCACCGGCCTCGTGCGCACGATCTCAGGGGAATGATCGCGGTACTTCAATTTGTAGGCCGGCATGTGCTCGGTAAATTCTTTCGGACTCACCGCGCGGCCAGCTTCGAGCAACGCTACTTTCAGCCCCGCCTCGGCGCATTGTTTCGCGGCCCAGCCACCAGTAGCGCCTGAGCCCACGACGATAACGTCGTACGTTTTCTGCAGCGGCTCTTGCCCCATGCCAGCCCTGTCATTTGTCCCGGTCACTTGTGATCCCCTTCCGGATGTTCACAGCCTTGATAGGGGCCGTGTGCAAATGCACCGTCCCACCCCAATTCCTTCTCACCAATCTGTGAGCTGTAATACGCGGTCATGATGCGCCCTTTTAGAGCTTCAAAATGAGCATGCCCCTTATCCGGATTTGCATCCGCTTCACCTGTCCAGTTGCTGGCATTCCGCGGATAAGCCAGCGCGTGTAACAAGAGGTCCTGGTCATCTCGCGACAGATAGAGAAACGCCGCTTTGAATCGCCGTATGCTTTCGCTATCCAGATATCCGAGCGAATTCAAAAATGCTTGTTGTGTCTCGCGCGTCTCAGCAGCCAGCACAAGATCAATATAGCGATTCACCAGCGCTTCCTTGGCGCCGGGAGTATCCGTGGCGGGAATAATCAAGTCGCTCAGGACAATCAGCGTTTCGTTCTGGTGCCCATCCAAAAAGAGCGGCTTCCATCCAGGCCCCTCAAATTCCTTCGAGGCGTCCACGCCGCTCTGCGCCGGCGTCAATTCGGATGGCTGCGCGGCGCTCTGCGCCGCACTTTGAGCATTAGCAAGCGCTGGGCGTAGTGCAGCCGCAGCACTTGCAAGAACAGTCGTTCGTAACATCTCGCGTCGTTTCATGAACACTCCTCGCGTATTCTTCTCGTCTACAGCAGCCTACGCCATCGCGTGCAAATAATCATAATCGATCTTGATCGCTTCCATGGCGGATGTCGTGGTGAAAGGCGGTTCCTGTTCGACGTAATACAGCTCGACTTCGGTTTTTTTCGCCGCAGCGAAAATCGGTATGTAATCAATATGACCGCGCCCCAGCTCCGCTGACTTCGGACGCACACTTTCGTCGAGTCCCACGGAGGGACTCGCGGTAGGCTGGAAATCCTTAATGTGCAACAACCGGTAGCGCTTCGGATATTTCGTCAGGTAGACCACGGGATCGTGCCCAGCCGCAACCATCCAACCGCAATCGAGCTCGAATTTCACGAGCGACGGATCCGTTTCGCGCAATATCACGTCGTAGCCGACTTCGCCGCCGTCCAACGGTTTAAACTCAAAGTTGTGGTTGTGATATCCGAACTGCATGCCAGCTTTTTTCGCCTGTTCACCCATCTCATTGCAACGCGCCGCGATTTTTTTGAAGTCGTCTAACGTTAACGCGGCCAGTTGCGTCATGAAGGCTTTCGCGTCAAATTTGCCCGGTTCGGGAACTTTAGGAAGTGTCACGGACGAGATCACATACTTCGCGCCAATTTCCCTCGCATAGGGCAGCGCCTCCTCCATTCCGCCAAAACCCATGTGCAATGACTGGCATCGCAAACCGGCGTTTTGCAAGGACTTCTTGACGTCGGCAGCCTTGCGCTTCGGCGAGACGCCCGTTTCAACTTCTTTGTAACCGATCGCGGCGATCTGCCGCAGGGTGCCGTCGTAGTCCTTATCGAGCTCGGCCCCCACGGTGTAAAGTTCCAATCCGATAGGCTTGCCCAACGGGTTCGCTAACAGCCGCGATGGTCTCCCTAGCCCAAAAGCAGTCGCCACCAGCGTCCCGCCTCCGCCTATCAGAAGTTCTCGCCTCGAAGGTCTCACGATAGCCTCCCCCATTCATTCCAGCGATGCAAATTCCATCCGTACCAGCTCAAGTGCGGATTCGCGGCGCGCAGATTGTACCCGACTTTCTTCGGTTTCGCCGTTTCTTGTTTGAAACGGATGCCCCCCACCCCCGGTATTTTTTGTAAGAGTGACAAACAAAAGAGTTATGACTGACATGACTCGTAGGAGTGGCAGCGAAAGGACTTAAAGTAGCCGGATTTTCAGCGAGTTGCGGGAAGCCTGCAAGATTGGCAAGGAAACGAGTTTCGTGAACATTGGGCGACGATTTGAATTGGGAGCGTAAAGCAGGTCGGAAAAGACGCTTGGCCTGAAGCTGACTACTCCTACGCGGGGTGGGACGGGAAGTGTGCGGCGTGGGCATAAAACAAATGGAGATGCAAGAGTTGTTGCGTGTTGAATAACTAATGGCTGTGGAAAAACCGGGAAGCGTAAGGGTGACGGAGGAAGCTGAGGCTGTAAAAGAAAAAAAGGACGTAAGACAGTTGAGCGAGCGGATGCGCGGGTTGTCGAGGAGAACATGGGAAACGGTAGCACGGGATTGGCGAAAGACTAAAGACAATTACAGGGAATAGTCGAGAATTAGCTTTGAACGGCAATTAGATGGATTGAACTGCAACGCTGGGAGGCGGGAAGAAAGCTGAACACCCCAGACGCAAAGCCGCCGTCTGGGCGCCCGCCGGCACAGCTATGTGATTAGGAGGCTAGTCGGTGGATTTGGGAGAAGGCTCGGCGGGGCGGGTGGGGGTGCCGTCGGCTTTGACGAAGTGGGCGTACCAGGCCAGGTTGCGTTCGAGGCGGTCTTGGATATGGGAGGGGAGCGAGAACTCGTGGTACTCATCGGGGTAGACTACTAGCTCGGTGGTGCGGCCGAGGCGTTTCAGGGCTTGGTACATTTGTTCGCCGCCGAGGATGGGGACGTTCCAGTCGATGTTGCCGCCCATGAAGAGAGTGGGGGTGGTGACTTTGGCGACGTTGCGGAAAGGCGAGACCTTCGCCCAGGCGGCTTGATTTTCCCAGGGGAAGCCCAGCTCGGTCTCATAGTCTTTTTGGTATTGGTCGTGGCCGTAGAGGCTGGAGAACTCGGCGGCGCCAGCGCCGGATATGGCGGCTTTGAAGCGGGTGGTTTGGGTAATGATGAAGTCAGTCGAGATGCCGCCGTAAGACCAGCCGCCTACGCCGAGTTTGTCAGGGTCGGCAATGCCCTGCTCGATGGCGTAGTCGACCATGGCCATGTCGTCCTGGAAGTCTTTGTTGCCCCAGTCGGCGAAGATGGCTTTGCAAAAGTCCTGGCCGTAGCCAGTGGAACCGCGCGGGTTGGGGAAGAGGACGGCGTAGCCGTTGGCAGCGTAAAGTTGCGCGAGATGGGAGAACTCGGCGTAGTAGGCCCAGACGGGACCACCGTGGGGAATCAGAAGAGTCGGATAGCGTTTGCCAGAGATGTAATCGACGGGCTTGTAGAGGTAGCCGGAGACTGGGGTGCCGTCTTTGCTCTTGAAATGGACGTATTCGCCGTGGGTGAGCTTTAGTTGGGACAAGAGGGCGTCGTTGACGTGGGTGAGTTGCTTGTACTGGTTGCCTCCGATCATGAAAAGCTCATCGGGACGGTCGACGGTGGCAATTTGCGCAGCCATGGCGCCAGTAGTTCCCAATGAATAGTTGTTCACCATGAGACGATCATGAATGGTGCACACGAAATTGCCCATCTGAAAGGAGCCCTGACCAAACGACGCCGGCAGTTGACACAATTGCTGGGTTCCGTCCATATCCGCAATGAAATATACGGACTTGCTGTCGGGGGTGAATCGAGGCTCGATGGAATTGCGGTCTAGAAAAAGCGTGAGGATTCTTGCCTCACCACCCGTCGAGGGGACGATGGCCACGTGCTTTGTGGCGTAGTCGAAAAGCTTTGGGTCGAGCTGCGTGACATACGCGATCCATTGGCCGTCTGGAGACCAGGTTGCGGACGTGTCGGTGCCGGGATTGGTGGTGACTTGGGTGAGGTGCGCGCCTTTGCCGTTCGACGCAGATACGACCCAGATGTCGGAGTTGTAGGTGGCGTCGGGGTCGGGCGTGGAGCGGTTACTGGTGAAGGCGAGGAGTTTGCTGTCGGGGGACCAGGCGGGTTCGGCGTCGTCGAAGTCGCCGGATGTCACTTGGGTTAGAGATTTTTTGGCGACTTCGAAGACGTAGAGATGGGTGCGGCGGCGGTCGAGGTAGCCGACTTCGTCGACTTTGAATTGGAGGCGGTCGATGATCCAAGGTTTTTTGGATTTGGACTTTTTGTCGTCAGAGTCGGACGCGGATGGGGAATGCGAAGGGGCTGTGGATTTCTCTTTGGCGGCGTCGAGTTCCTCAGGTGTGGGGTCGCGGAGAACTAAAACCAGGCGGCGGCCGTCGGGAGACCAGGCGAAATCTTCGACATCTTGAGGCGTGTCAGTAAGTTGCTGGGCTTCGCCGCCTTGGCGATTCAGGAGCCAGACTTGCGTTTTGCCTTCGTTTCGCTCGGAGAGGAAAGCGAGGAACTTGCCGTCAGGGCTCCAGCGCGGGTGGGAGGAGGAGACGCCCTCGACTGTCATGGGAAGGGCGTCGCCGCCGGAGGTGGGGATTATCCAGATGCGGGTTTCATTTTTGTCGGTCTTCACAGTGGATTTGTCCACGGCGTAGGCGACCCATTGGGCGTCGGGGCTGAGTTGGGGGTCGTGGACGGTTTGAATCTGAAAGTAGTCGTCGACGGTGATGGGGCGCGGTGAGGGCGGCGCTGACTGAGCTGAGGCTCCGGTCGGGAGGAGGATGACAGCCGCGAGGAGGATGGCGAGAGAACCGAGCTTCATGCGAGAGACTCCTTGAGTCGAGAATTGAATGCGAGAACAAACAAATGATTGTCGGGCAAAGCTCGGAGTTTAGCAAAGGTGCGGAGAGGGACGTGGGCGGGGCACGGGTCCAGAGCTGTTGCGGCGGTGGGAGCTACGGTAGGAGGCTGCGCCTCTGAAAAACTTTGGCGTTCGTCGGAGCACAGGCTGAAGCCTGTGCTACTGAACCTGCGCGGGAAGACAGTTTTCGCGGATAAAAAAATATTCGGCGGGACGCATTTTCTTGTTGCATGCAGGGACGAACCTTGTATTCTTCGAATGCGAACTCACTTCACCCAGCGCGCGAGTGAGAATCGCTAAGGAGGACGAGAGTAAAATTGAGTTCTTTATCCCTTCCTGCCCAGATTCCCTCCACCACAATTTCAACAGCGAAAAAAAGGGTCGCAAAGCTGACACTCTGGCCGCTTGTGGCGGCGACGTTTTTCATGGTGTCGGGCGGGACGTATGGGACGGAGGAGATCGTTCATGGAGCGGGGTACGGGCATGGGATTTTGATTTTGTTGTTCTTGCCGGTGCTGTGGTGCCTTCCGACCGCGTTCATGATCGGGGAGCTTTCGAGCGCGCTGCCGGCGGAGGGTGGTTACTACGCCTGGGTGCGGCGCGGGTTGGGAAATTTCTGGGGATTTCAAGAGGCGTGGCTGTCTTTGGCAGCCAGCATCTTTGACATGGCGATTTATCCGACGCTATTTGTATTTTACCTGAAGCAGATGTCGCCGTGGTTCGGGTCGGGGAGCCATGCGGTACTGGCGGGACTATTTGTGGTGGTGACCTGCGCGCTGCTGAACGTGGCGGGGATTCGCGTGGTGGGAATCACTTCGCTTTGGCTGTTCTTTTTTCTATCGGCACCGTTTGCGGTGATTGTCGTGATGGCACCCTTTAAAGTTGGAGCTTTCGCGAGTGTCAGTGGCCATGGCGCGGCGGAAGCCACGGGCCTGGGGTTGCTCGGCGGAGTGCTCGTGGCGATGTGGAACTACATGGGATGGGACAATGCTTCGACGATTGCGCAAGAAGTGGAGAGGCCGCAACGGACGTATCCGAAGGCGATGATCGCGGCGGTAGTTCTCGTTTCGTTGACCTACATTCTGCCGTTTCTAGCGGTGTACTTCACTGGCGTGCCGGCCGCAACGTTTGGTGCGGACGGCGCCTGGGCCACGATTGCCGGTTTGATTGGCGGAAAGATCCTGGGATTTGAATGGCTGCGCTTCCTGATCGTGATCGGCGGGATGATGAGCGCGTTTGGAATGTTCAACGCACTGGTGATGAGCTACTCGAGGCTTCCGCTGGCGATGGCGCGCGACGGAATGCTGCCGAAGGTCTTTGCGAAGACGACGGAGAAAACGCAGACGCCGTGGGTAGCGATTCTGGTTTGCGCAGGATGTTGGGCGCTCTGTTTGGGCTTAGGATTCAGGAGGCTCGTTACTTTGGACATTATGCTCTATGGTGCGAGCTTGATGCTGGAGTTCGTGACGCTGGTGGCTTTGCGGATTCGCGAGCCGGAGTTAAAGCGGGAGTTCAAAGTACCTGGTGGGTTGGTTGGGGCAATTTCCTGCGGAGTATTTCCGCTTTTGCTGATGAGCCTGGCGATGGTTGAGAGCGGAAGTGAAACAATCCTTGGGATGAACGGATTAGTGTTTGGGTTGATCATCATGGTTGGCGGAGTCGTGCTATATGCGGCGACGAAGCCTTTGCGGCGATCGGTGATTGCTCCGGCGGCCACGCCGAACGCGGTTATCGGCGACTAACCTGCCGCGCGTTGGGCGCGGTGCTGGTATACTCCACAATTCATTTCACAAATCTCTTTCCATTTGGAGACAAGACCGTGAAGAAGCCCCGGCTTTTCCTACTACTCCTGCTAGTTGCCGGTGGGGTTTTGCTTGTGCACGCGACTGCCAGAGCTACGCCTGATGCTGCGCCGAAATTCGACCAAAAATTCTTTGGAGAAATGCGGTGGCGGTCGATTGGGCCGTTCCGCGCGGGGCGGTCGCTGGCAGTGACGGGAGTGCGCGGGCAGCCGGACGTGTACTACTTCGGCTCGGTGAATGGAGGCGTTTGGAAGTCGAACGATGCGGGGCGGACATGGAATCCGATATTTGATTCTGAACCCGTGGGTTCGATCGGAGCCATTGCCGTGGCGCCATCCAATGCGAATGTGATTTACGTGGGGTCGGGCGAGGCGGACATGCGCTCGAGCATTTCGTATGGCAATGGAATGTATAAGTCTACCGATGCGGGCAAGACGTGGGAGCACATCGGGCTGGATGATTCGCGACAGATTGCGCGGATTGTGGTGGACCCCGACAACCCTGAAAAGCTTTTTGTGGCGGCGCTCGGACACGCGTACGGACCGAACAAGGAGCGCGGCGTTTTTCGTTCGAACGACGGCGGGAAGACCTGGCAGCAGATTCTTTTTAAGGACGAAAATACTGGCGCAATCGACTTGGTGATGAAGCCGGGAAATTCGCAGATTCTTTATGCGGCTTTGCTGCAGACGCGCCGGCCGCCCTGGAGCATTTATCCGCCGTCGAAAGGGCCAGGGTCTGGGCTTTATCGTTCGAAGGATGGCGGCGAGCATTGGGAGCTGTTGACGGGACACGGATTGCCTACTGAAGAGCTGGGACGGATGGGAATTGCGTTTGCTCCCAGCAATCCAAAGCGGGTTTATCTGATCGCGGATGCGAAGGAGGGTGGGCTGTACCGCTCCGACGATGGCGGGGAGAATTGGGCGCGCGTCTCGAAGGATGCGCGGATTTGGGGACGCGGATGGTATTTCTGCGAGGTGAGCGTCGATACGAAGGATGCGGATACGGTGTATGTGCCGAATACTTCGATATATCGTTCACGCGACGGGGGAAAAACGTTTACGGCCATTAAGGGCGCGCCGGGCGGAGATGATTATCACCAACTTTGGATTGATCCGGACAATCCCCAGCGCATGGTATTGGGATGCGATCAAGGCGTGATTGTGACGCGGAACGGCGGGGAGACGTGGAGCTCCTGGTATAACCAGGCGACCGGGCAGTTTTATCACGTGGCGACGGACAATCGATTTCCTTACTGGGTTTATGGGGCGCAGCAGGACAGCGGAGCGGCAGCAACACCGAGCCGAAGCAATTGGCGGGGGCTGAATTTTCAAGATTGGCGACCGATGGAAGCGGGAGGCGAGAGTGACTACGTCGCTCCCGACCCGGTGAATCCCGGAATTATTTATGGCGGATCCGTGGTGCGGCAGGATTTTCATAACGAGGAAGTTCAGCAGATACCGCCCACGCTGATGTATCCCGGGGATTACAGGCGAACGTGGACGCTACCGCTGGTCTTTTCGGAGCTTGATCCGCATGTGTTGTACTTCAGCGCGCAGGTTTTGTTTCGAACGGCGGACGGCGGAAACTCGTGGCAGAAGATTAGTCCTGATTTGACGCGGGAAGCCCCGGGAGTGCCGCCAAATCTCGATGCGGCTACTGCGGCAGATGTGCCGCCGGGGAAAAGGCACGGCGTGATTTATACGATTGCGCCTTCGCCGAAGGTGGCTGGCGAGATTTGGGTGGGAACGGATGACGGGCTGGTTCATTTGACGCGCGATGAAGGAAAAACGTGGAGCGACGTCACGCCTAAGGAGCTGACGGCGTGGAGCAAGGTAACGCACATTGCGGCTTCGCGCTTTGACGCAGGCAAAGCGTACGCGGCAGTGGATCGTCACCGGCTGGAGGATTTGCACCCTTATTTGTATCGCACGAAGGATTTCGGGAAGACGTGGCAGCGCGTTTCCAGTGGAATCCCCGAAGGCAGCTTTCTGAATTGCGTGCGTGAGGATCCGAAAGTTGCGGGGCTGCTCTATGCGTGCACAGAAAAAGGCGTGTACGTTTCATTTGATGATGGCGACGACTGGCAGCCCCTGCAGCTTAATTTGCCGACGACTTCGGTGCGCGATTTGGTGGTGCATGATGATGATCTGGTGATCGCCACCTTCGGGCGGTCGTTCTGGGTGCTGGATGACGTGACGCCTCTTCGGCAGTGGAGTGCGAAGGTGGCGAGCGCGGACGCGTGGCTCTTCGAGCCGCAGACGGCGTATCGCGTGCGTCCTGGCGCGGATCAGGGGACACCCATACCGCTCGATGAACCGCAAGCGGAGAATCCGGCAACGGGTGCGGTGCTGGATTACTACTTGAAGGAGAAGCAGACGGAAGCGGTGCAACTTGAAGTTCTTGATGCTACTGGAAAACTTGTGCGGCGATTTGCTAGCACCGACGAAATGCCGAAGACAAATCCCGACGAACTGGATATTCCAATGTACTGGGTGCATGACGCGGAGCCGCTGTCGGCTGGGGCGGGGACTCACCGGTTTGTCTGGGACTTGCGGTATGCGTTTGCAGGAGCGAGGCGAAGGTCTCGGCGGGGAGGAGGCGGACCGATAGCGGTTCCGGGACGGTATACGGTAAAGCTGACCGCTGCGGGAAAGACAATTTCTGTCCCGTTGGTGGTCGCGATGGATCCGCGTGTGAAGACGAGCGCTGCCGATTTGGACCGGCAGTTTCAACTGGCTTCCAGACTTGCGGCAGGCGTTGGAGAGTTTTCCGCGGTTGTAGCGCGTGCGGACGATTTGCAGAAGCAACTCGCGGCTCGGTGCAAAGAAGCAGCGGGAAACGTGGAACTGGCTACAGCGCTGGCTGATCTGGAGAAGAGAGTTGGGTCAGTGGCAGGTTCTGGAGGTGGTGGCGGATTCGGATTTTTTGGGTTTGCCGTGCCTGGGGATCAGCCGACGACGCTCAGGCAGGTTTCCACTGCGTATGGTGCACTGCTGGGAATCGTGGAGAGCGCAGATGTTGCGCCCTCGGCGGATGCGGCGGCCGCTAGCGAGAAATGGGAAACGGCTGGAAAGGCTACGTTGGGGCGGTGGGATGAGATTCAAGTAAGAGATGTGGCGCGGGTGAATTCGCTGCTGGAAAAGGCCAAGTTGCAATCCTTAAAAACCGATGAGGAAAAGACGCACCCCTAAAGGCGTGCACCTACACGTTGGTACCTCAGGTTCAGTCAACGTCTTTCAGAATCATGGAGAAGCGGGAACGCGACATTTGGGCGGGATGTGGGTTATATGAAGGCAGGAAGAAAGAACACCAGCCCAGAATGAGGACCCTCCATGATTAGGAATAGCATTACGAAGCAAATCGCAATAACCGCCGGATTTCTGGCGCTGACTTTTGCCCCGGGAATCAGCCGCGCACAAAGTGGTTCACAGCCTCCAGCACAAGACCAGAGCCAGGCGGCACCTGCCGCGCCAGCGCAGCACGAAGGAAGGATGCATGGCGCGATGCAAGGACTAAACCTGACCGATGATCAAAAAGAGGCGATGAAGAAAATTCACGAGTCTACGAAAGCGCAATTGGATGCCGTTAACAAGGACGAATCGCTGACGGCGGATCAGAAGGAAGCGAAGATTCACCAGCTCCGTCACGGTGCTCGCATGCAGATGGTGAAACTCTTGACGCCAGAACAGCGGCAACAGATGAAGGCGAATGTTCGTGCGTTGCGCGCCTCTCGCCGTGAAAAACAGCAACAACAGCCGCCACAAACCCAGCCGCAAGGGTGATGGGGCGAGACTTTGGAGAAGTCCGATTCGTAAACGATAAGTGGCGATCGGCCAAATCAAGGTCGTTATAGAGATGCGAAAAGGGACGGCCCAAGGGACCGTCCCTTTTTCGTCGAGGGATACATCCGAGCGGCACGAAATAGCGAAGAGATTTGGTATGCTGCTCGACGTGGGAAATATTGGTCGGACGAATGGGCGCGCCTGGGGTCGGAACGGTTGTCGAATCGGCGCGTTTTTTTTCTTGCCGGTTTTAGGAGTCGCGGCACTCAGTTATTCATCGCAATCGCCTTCACAAACGCCGCCGGCTGCTTCTGCGGCCCAGTCGCCCGCGCCTCAGGCATTGGCGGCAACACCGGCACAAGCAACGCCGCAAGGACTTCCGCAAACAATTCCTACAGCAGTGCCCCGCGCGGGATTGAACATCGTGGTGCTCGATCCGGCGCATGGCGGGACAGACCTGGGCGCGCGAGGCACGGGCGGCATTCGCGAAAGCGAAATAGTGATGGATTTTGCGGCCCAGGTGCGCCGGGCACTGGAAGCGCAAGGATTTCAAGTCATCCAAACGCGCCAGGGAAATGAAGATCCTTCCTACGACGACCGTTCGGCAATAGCTAATGCGCAGAGTGGGGCGGTTTTCGTGACGCTGCATATTGCGTCGACGGGGCTGCCCGGAACGGCACGAGTGTACGTGAATTCGGATTTGCCGGTGACGACGAGTGCGGGCGGATTGATTCCCTGGGACCGGGCACAGACGCCGTTTCAAGGGTTGAGCAGGAAATTGGGCGATCTGGTGCAGGGGTTGCTAGCGCAGCGATTTAAGGGATCGCCCAACACGGCGCAAACAGCGGCGGTGAGGCAGTTGCGAACGACAGCGGCGCCGGCGATCGCCGTGGAAATATCGAGCGTGGTGGTGGAGAACCGAGCGGACCTGGACCGCATGGCGTCGGGGGTGGCCGAGGCAATCGCGACAGGAGTCGCGTCCTTCCGGCCTTCGTACGTGGTGCCGACGATAACAGGCGGCACACCGTGACAACCCGCTGGATCAAATGGGTTGTGGGCGTGCTCTGCGTGGCCGTGATTGTGGGAGTGTTTTACCTTCCGATTCTGCGGCGGCGATTGCGAGCGGCGGCGAAGCTGCAACAGCAAACTGCGGAACAGGCGCGCAGAGAATTGACGCAAGCGGTTCCGATAAATCCGGGCGAGCCGCGTGTGAGAGCAAAATTATTTTGGGCTTCGGGGAATGGCGATGGCGCGCTGGTGGACTCGACGGTGGAGTTGCCGCTTTCGGATGATCCGGTGCTGCGCTCGAAACAAGTATTGAACACACTGTTGGCCGGGCCTGTGGATGCGGAGCTGCGCACCCTGCCACCCGACGCGGTGCTTCTGGCGTTTTATTTGTTGCCGAATGGTACGGCCATTGCGGATTTTTCTGAGGCTCTGGCAACGGCGACGCCCTCGGGAATTCAGAGCGAGCAGTTGGCCGTAGATTCGCTTACGCGCACGCTCGAAGCGAATGTGCCGCGCGTACAGCGGCTGAAAATCTTGATTCATGGGCAGGAAGTGGAAACGCTGGCGGGGCATTTGGACCTAACAGGAACTTTTTTGGTTAATACGAAGGGCACGCTTGTGGCGCCTAGCTTGGCGGCACCAGTCGTAGCGCCAACAGCGCCTCCGAGCGCAGAGAGGCCGGCGGCTCCCGCGATTGATAAGGCTGTTCCTGCAGCAGCTCCGACAGCGAAGCCGGGCTCGCCCAAGGGCGCTTGAACATTGACATCCGATAAGCGGCCCAGCAAACTGGCGCAGGCTGACGTAAATCGTAAGAACAACGGTGGCAAAAGTGATGACAGCAGGGGGAAGAGTGCGAGTTGATGGCCGCGGTCCGGATCAGATGCGCCCGTTGAAAATGACCACGGATTTTATTTCGACGGCGGAAGGAAGCGTGTTGATTGAGATCGGTAGCACGAGAGTGATCTGCACGGCGACGGTGGACGACGGCGTGCCGGGATTTATGAAGGGCACGGGCAAAGGCTGGGTGACGAGCGAATACGGGATGCTGCCGCGGGCAACAGAGGAACGCACGCAAAGAGAGGCGACGCGCGGGAAACAGTCTGGACGGACGCTCGAGATTCAGCGGTTGATTGGGCGATCTCTGCGGGCAGTGACAGATCAGGAGGCGCTGGGCGAGCGCACGGTTTGGATCGATTGCGATGTGATTCAGGCGGATGGCGGGACGCGGACGGCTTCGATCACGGGAGCGTTTGTGGCGCTGGCGCTGGCGTTCGAACGGCTGGTGGCCGCGGGAATTTTGAAGAGTTCGCCGCTCATTGATAGCGTTGCGGCGACGAGCGTAGGAATCGTGGACGATCGCGCGTTGCTGGATTTGGCCTATGAAGAAGATTCCCGCGCGGAAGTGGATATGAACGTGGTGATGACGGGCAGCGGACATTTTGTTGAGGTTCAAGCTACGGCGGAGGGGCGGCCTTTTAGCGGAAGCGAAATGCAAGACCTGCTTGCGTTGGCGTCGGCTGGGATTCGCCGCCTGACGGAGGAACAGCGCGCAGTGCTGCCAGTTAAGTTCCATGCGCGCTCGCGCTAATTTGTTTCTAGCTTCATCAAATCCGGGAAAACTTGAGGAGTTTCGTGCGCTGGCGAACGCCAGTGCTCCGGGTGTGACGGATGCACTGAACGCGCGCGTGGAGATTGAGTTGTTGCCGGGATTCGATGTCCTGCCATCGTTTCCAGAGGATGCTCCGACGTTTGCGGAAAATGCTGCGGGAAAAGCACTGCATTATTCGCGATTTGGAGGCGGGTACGTGTTTGCGGACGACTCCGGGTTGGTGGTGCCGTCGCTCGGGGGAGCGCCCGGCGTGCACTCGGCGCGTTACGCGGGACCAAACGCGACGGACGCGGAGCGGATTGCGAAATTGCTTGGCGAACTACGCGGCAAAGAGGGCGCGAAACGAGCTGCGTATTTTGTTTGCGCTATAGCTTTGGCGGAACAAGGGAGGGCGCTCGCGATTGTGACCGCTCGCGTGGACGGCGAGATTTTGGAATCACCGCGAGGGGGCGGCGGCTTTGGATATGATCCCGTGTTTTACTTCCCTGCGCTGAGAAAAGCATTTGCGGAGCTATTGCCGCAAGAAAAGAATAGGATTAGCCATCGCGGGAAGGCGTTTCGGAGGATGCTTGCATCGTTGAGGAATTCGGAGGGGCAGGGTATGCCGTGCCCCGGCGATTGATCGACCTTTCCAAACTGTATCTGACATGCAAAGGACGGCTTTTCCTTCCTGTGTGATATTCTTGCGCGTCATGCCGGCCAAAAAAACAAAACCGAAAAGAAAAACAAAAAGCAGGAAGTCTGTCGTGGCGAAGACGGCGCGCGCTCCTAAGAGCACTAAAGCCCCAAAAACTGCGGCTGCCGGGACGGACCCGAAGCGTGTAGCAACGATTCTGGCTAAGTTGGATGAGGCATACACTGCAGCTACTTGCGAATTGAAGCACGACAACGCGTTTCAGCTCCTGATTTCTACAATTCTTTCCGCGCAGTGCACAGATGTGCGGGTGAATCAGGTCGCGGAAACGCTGTACAAAAAATATCCGACGCCGGAGGCGTTCGCGTACGCAAATCCCAGCGAGTTGGAGCAAGAGATTCGGCCAACGGGATTTTTTCGAAACAAAACAAAGTCGATCATGGGTGCAAGCAAGGCAATCATTGAAAACTTTGGCGGTCAAGTGCCGCGCACGATGGAAGAGATGTTGACTCTTCCGGGGGCGGCGCGAAAGACAGCGAACGTGGTTTTAGGCACGGCTTTCGGCATCGCCAGCGGAATCGTTGTGGATACTCACGTGATTCGCATCTCCAACCGGTTGGATTTGACGCGAAATGAAGACCCTAAGAAGATCGAACAGGACTTGATGAAGGTGATTCCAAAAGAAAAATGGATTGTGTTTTCGCACCAGATCATCTGGCACGGGCGGCGAGTTTGCCATGCGCGGAAACCGAAGTGCGTGGAATGTAACCTCCAGAAAATTTGCTATTCGAAAGACAAGACGATCTAGCCGAAGCCGCGGTTGGATTGCGGTATTTGGTCTTTCACCGAACCGCGCCCAGCAACTCAAAGACACGTTCCGCTTGCAGTCAGGCAGCCAGCCAAGACTGCACTCCGGGCTGTGTTTTCACGTATTATGCACCTATGCGGATCTTGCTTGTCGAAGACGATCCGGGAGTACGCAGGTTCGTTGTGAAGGGACTGCGCGAACAGGCCTACGCGGTGGACACTGCCGCAACAGGTGAAGACGCGCTGTATCAGGCGGACATCAATGAGTACGACCTGATCATTCTGGACGTCATGATTCCCGCACCCGACGGTTTCGAGGTATGCCGCAGACTACGCAAAGCCGGACGGCGAATGCCGATACTGATGCTAACCGCGCGAGACGCCGTTGAAGACCGAGTTAGCGGGCTAGATCGCGGAGCCGATGATTACCTGACAAAACCCTTCGAGTTTCGCGAACTGCTGGCACGGCTGCGCGCGCTGCTGCGCCGTTCGACGGAATTGCATCCGCCGAGGCTGAGCGTCGGAGATCTAGTGCTGGATACGGCGGCGCAAAACGCGACGCGGGGCGGGCATGCGATTTCGCTGACGCACAAGGAATATGCGCTGCTTGAATACCTCGTGCGGAACGCGGGACGAGTGGTGAGCAGGGCGGATATCGCCGAGCACGTTTGGGATGAGAGTTTCGATCCGTTTTCAAACTTGATTGAAGTCTATATCAATCGTCTACGCCGGAAGATCGATCCGGATGGAAGCTCGGGGCTCTTGCAGACGCGGCGAGGCGCTGGTTACATTTTGAAGTCGAGTGAAGACACAGACGGTGGAGGGCGCGGGCAATCGGCTGGCGCGCAAGGCAAAGCGAACGCGGCGGACCGCAAAAAGCATGCTTGATTCCGTTCGCGTGCGGCTGACTGTATGGTACTCCGCAGTTCTGGCTGTGGTGTTGATCCTGGTATCTGCAACTACCTACCTGATCGTTCGAAAAGCGTCGATGCAGCGGACGGACACAGATTTAGAGGGGCTATCGGATTCGTTCCTGGTGACATTTCAGGATGAGCTTTCGGACACTCCCGGCACACGGACTTCAGCAGTTTCTTCGGCAGCCCGGCAAGCGATGGCCGAGCATCGCTCGAATAGCGATGCTTTCGGGGTGCTGGGTCCGGGGGGAGAGATCGTAGCTACTTCGAGCGAGGGTACCTCGCCCGGCGAATCATCTTATAGTTCGTTGACCCGCGCACTCACATCGAGCGACTTTCACCGTTTCGTGAAAACGAGCCAAAACAAGGAAGTCAATTTGGAAACGATTCGCGGAGAACACTCACGATTCCGCGCCTACTCTCGTCAATTCAATGCAAACGGCCAAAACTACTTGCTCGTTATTCTTCATTCGTTACACGGGCAAAATGAAATGTTGGAAACGATACGGCTAACGTTTACCTGGATGATTCTCGTTGGTCTGCTGCTCGCTGGGACGGGTGGCTATTTTCTGGCAAGAAAGAGTTTGGCGCCAGTTGTAGCGATGGGAGAGCACGCTCGTCGCATCGGGGCGACTAATTTGCACGATCGGCTTCCCGTTCTCAACGCCAACGATGAGCTCGGGCAACTGGCCACAACCTTCAACGATCTCTTGAATCGGCTCGACGAGTCGTTCGAGCGTCAGCGGCGTTTCGTCGCGGATGCTTCTCATGAACTTCGGACGCCGTTGGCGATTCTGCGCGGAGAGGCCGAGGTGGCCATGTCGCAGCAGGGCAGGAAAGCGGAAGACTACCTTGAATCGTTGGGGATTCTGCACGATGAGACTTCTCGGCTGATAAAGATCGTGGAAGACCTTTTCACGCTTACGCGGGCCGACTCGGGGCAGTACCCCCTGTCACCAGAGAATGTATATCTGGAGGAATTGGTGGCGGATTGCGCGCACTCAGCGAGGACGCTGGCGCGCGAGAAGAATATTGAATTGAGCGTCGATGCTTCCTCAGAATGCCTGGTTCACGGAGATCAGGCCCTGCTGCGCCGGATGATCCTGAATCTGGTGGACAATGCGATCAAGTACACTGCGGATGGCGGACGCGTCGATATTGCCTGTCGCGTCGCAGCTGCGGGCTTTGAGCTACACGTCACTGACACAGGACCAGGGATACCGTCCGAGCTGCACTCTCGCATTTTCGAACGGTTCTTCCGGGCTGATCCTGCGAGATCGCGCTCGGGGCGCGAGGGCGGGGCGGGTCTAGGATTGTCGATAGCCCTGTGGATTGCCGAGGCGCATCAAGGCCGGCTGGAATTGGTCCGCTCCGATGCAACAGGCAGTCACTTCGCAGTATATTTGCCGGGACCCGTTGCTGCGCTCGCGGGGACCGATTAATCGTCTGTTTATCTCAAGGCCGTTAAGTTCGTGATAGCGGAACGTGAAGGTTTGCGGGCCGCTCGAGAGAAATCCCGTGAACACTCGCCATCCTTCGTATCGATCGCCGATTCTCGCGACACTTCTCGCGCTTGCTGGGTATGCACTCTTCCCTTTTCCGGGCGCCAGCCAACAACCGGATAATCCCGTGCCAAAGCAAACCGCCTCTCTATCGGGACCAAGTGCACAGTCCCTTCAGCAATCCAGCGCTCCTTTAGCGAACTCACCAGTCCGGCTCACGCTGGAGGACGCTTTGAACCGCGCTCGAAAAAACAGCGTGCAATTCCAGTCCGCGCAAACTGATGCCGCCATCGCTCATCTGGATAGGTACCAAGCAGGCGCCGCGCTGCTTCCCAGCGTGACTTACGACAATCAGGCGCTCTATACGCAAGGCGCTTCGCCGGCATTGGCAAATCAGACCGGACTTCCTGTCCGCTTTATTGCGAACAATGCGGTTCACGAATACATCAGCCAGGCAAATGTGCACGAGTCCATCGACGTCGCAGGAATAGCGGGTTTTCATCGCGCCTCGGCTGCCGCGGCGCTTGCCCGCGCTCGCGCGGAGATCGCTTCGCGCGGCCTCGTCGTCACCGTAGTTCAGAGCTATTACGCCGTGGCGGCAGCGCAACAAAAACTGGAGACGGCGCGCAAAGGATCGGATGAGGGCGACAGTTTTCTGAAATTGACCCAGGACCTCGAAAAGGGCGGCGAGGTGGCGCACGCCGACGTGATCAAGGCCGACCTGCAGGCTCACGAGCGTCGCCGCCAGCTTCAGGAAGCGCAACTTGCTCTATTGAATGCAAGGCTGGACCTCGCAGTTCTTGTCTTCCCGGAGTTCAACGACAATTTCGAGGTTGCCGACGATTTGCACGCCACAATCCCAATGCCAAGTTTGGCGGAGGTTCAGCAGCAGGCCGCTAAGGAAAATCCAGATGTCCGAGCCGCTCTGGAAGCTGTCAGAGCTGCGGGATACGACGTTACCGCGGCTCGCGCCGGTTATTTGCCGTCGCTCGGTCTCGACTACTGGTACGGCATTGATGCACCGAATTTCGGAGTGAACTTTCCGACGAGAGTGAACGGTCAATCCTTCTCGAACCTGGGTTCTTCCGCGAGCGCAACGCTCAACATCCCGATCTGGAATTGGGGCGCGACCCAGAGCCGTGTCAAACAGGCCGAGCTACGTCGCACGCAAACGCAGCGTGAGCTCTCGCTAACGCAACGCAAGCTGCTTGCGGAGATCCAATCGCTTCACGCGGAAGCTGATACGGCTCTGAATGAGCTCGCAGGTCTCGGCCGCTCTGCCGAACTCGCAGCCGAAAGCCTTCGGCTGACGATCCTGCGCTATAAAGGCGGCGAAGCAACGGTTCTTGAAGTCGTTGATGCACAGACGACCAACGCGCAGTCCAACGCCGCGTATCAAGACGGCGCTGTGCGCTACCGGGTGGCTCTCGCGAATTTGCAGACTTTGACGGGAGTGCTCACGACTCCATGAGAACATCGATGATCCACGGCGCGAAGATTCTAACGAGTTCTATTATCTCAACCGGCTCGCTTGCTGCATTGCTTCTGTGTTCGGTGGGATGCAGCAGTTCGGAGAAGGAGACAGAACCTCTCGTTACGGTGCAAACGACGCCCGCGGAACGTGCCTCAATTTCAGAAACGATTTCTGCGGAAGCGGTCGTTTATCCCGTCGAGCAAGCCATAGTCTCTCCGAAGATCACAGCGCCGATCACGGAATTCAAGGTGCAGCGCGGCAGCCTCGTTAAGAAAGGCCAAGTGCTGGCCGTCTTGGAGAATCGAGATCTCGCCGGTCAGGCGGAAGCAAGCAAAGGAAATTTTGAGCAAGCCGATGCCGGCTATGTCACCTCCGTCGACTCCACCATTCCCCAGCAAGTACAGAAAGCGCAGCTCGATGCCGCGGCGGCGAAGGCCGCGTTTGATGCGCAGCAACGGGTGTACGACAACCGCAAGGAACTACTCAAGGAAGGCGCGATCCCGCAGCGCGAAGTGGATGCGGCGGAAGTCGGTTTAGCTCAAGCGCGCACTGTGAATGAAGTGGCGCAGAAGCAGCTTGCGGATTTGCAGCGCCTCGGAAAAGACCAAGCTTTGAAGTCGGCGCACGGGTCTCGGCTGTCGGCCGAGGGCCAGATGCGCACTGCGCAAGCGCAGCTCAGTTACTCTGAGATTCGCAGCCCTATCGACGGCGTCGTGACGGACCGGCCGCTGTATGCCGGCGATCTCGCCACCGCCAATCAGCCGATCCTTACCGTGATGAATTTGAGCAGGCTGATCGCCAAGTCTCACGTCCCGCAATCGGAGGCGGCAAAACTAAAACTGGGAAACGCGGCAGAGCTGAAAGTTAGCGGCCTCGACGAGCCGGTGAAAGGCCGAATCACGCTTGTGAGTCCAGCCCTTGATCCCGGCAGCACCACCATTGAAGTTTGGGTCGAGGCCGCCAAGCCGAATCCCGCGCTGAAACCCGGCATGACCGTGGAAGTTTCGATGACGGGAAAGACCGTCAAGGACGCCATCATCGTACCTGCGCGCGCGGTTTTCAAGAACCCCGAAGGCGGGACAGATTATGTGGTGCTCGCCGGGTCGGACCAAAAGGCTCACTGGAAAACCGTGCAAATCGGTGTTCGCAATGGAGAGGATGCGCAAATCGTTAGCGGGATAAACGCAGGCGACCCGATCATCAGTTCCGGCGGTTACGCGCTGCCGGACAACACCAAAATCAAAGTCGAAGCAGCCCCGGCTGAAAAAGACGCAGACGACAAGGCAGACAAATCCGACAAGGCGAGTGACACGAAGAAGCCTGACGACAAGGACAAGGAGTAGCGACGCATGGGGCCTCGGTCCGAATCGTCGAAAATTTCTGCGTCTGATAAGCTAAGCCTGCCCTGGTTTCAGCGTCTGTCACGCCCAATTTTATTTTTGATCGTCAGCTTGGCGCTGGTAGGCGGCTACTTCGCCTTTCTGATTCCCGTTTCTGTTTTTCCTAACACGGATTTTCCCCGCATCGTCATCGGTGTTGATAACGGCGTCATGCCCATTGACCAGATGCTGGTCACGATTACTCGCCCGATCGAGGAGGCCGTCAACAGCGTTCCCGGCCTTCAGAAAGTCACTTCCATCACCAGCCGCGGCGATGCGGAAGTGGACCTCTTCTTCGATTGGAAGAGCGACATGATTTTGACGCTCCAGCGCGTCGATGCCGTCGTCGCGCGCCTGCAATCCGAACTCCCTCCAGGCGCCAAGGTTGTCACGCATCGGCTCACCTTCGCCGTGTTTCCCATTCTTGGTTACAGCATCACTTCAGACACCATCGCTCCAGAGAGGCTCTGGGAAATCGCAACCTATGATCTGAAGCCCCGCATCAATCGCCTGGACGGCGTAGCCTCTGTTGTCGTTCAGGGTGGCAGAGTTCCCGAATTTCAAGTCTCGCCCGATCCGGCGAGACTTCTTGCCGCTGGCGTCACCGTCCCGGACATTCTTGAAGCGATTCGCCGCACCAACTTGATCGATTCTCCGGGGCTGATTGAGCACGAGCACACACTTACGTTGGCCCTGGTCAGTGGACAGGTGCGGACTTCCGACCAAATCGGCCAGATCGTAGTGAAGACTTCGCAGGCCGGCGTGCCCATTCGCCTTGGTGACATCGCGAAAATCTCCCCTTCCGTCGCGCCCGTCTACACCATCGTCACTGCGAACGGCAAACCGGCTGTGCTTCTCAACGTCAATCGCCAGCCGGACAGCAATACTCTTCAGGTCGCCAACGAAGTTCACGATCAAATCAAAGAGCTCTCGCAATCGCTTCCTCCCGGAGTTCATCTCGAGCCTTTCTACGATCAATCCACCATCGTCCACGATTCCATTGCCAGTGTCCGCGACGCCGTTCTTCTTGGACTGATTTTGTCCGCTCTCGTTCTGGTTCTCTTCCTTCGCGACTGGGGGTCCTCGCTCGTCGCCGGTCTGGTGATTCCAGTCACTCTCCTGATCACTTTCATCGTCCTCTACGCCACCGGCCAGACTTTCAACTTAATGACCCTCGGCGGTCTCGCCGCCGCAGTTGGGCTCGTCATTGACGATGCCATCGTCGTGCTCGAAAACATCGTCCTGCACCGCGATGCCGGCCAATCCCGCACCGAAGCCATTCGCAGCGCTCTCCGCGAACTGACCGTCCCGCTCATCGGATCCACGATCACTCCTATCGTCGTCTTTCTCCCGCTTATTTCCACGGCTGGAGTGACCGGCACTTTCTTCCGCGCGCTCGCCATTACCATGACCGTTGCGCTGTTCACCTCATTGATCCTGGCGCTCACATGGACACCCACCCTAAGCCTCTATTTTGTTCGGCGTAAGAATGGTGGCAGGGACTTGCCTCAGCCTGCCCAAGGCTCCGCAGCTCCGCCGCCCTCTTCACCGGGCGAGCTCAGCGCCGCTTCTCTTCTCGCCTCGGAAGAAGCCCATATCTCTGGCTTCTTCAAACGCATCGTGAACTTTTATGTAAGCGTCATGCGCACCGTGCTCAAACGCCCCTGGATACTTGCCGTCACCTCTGTGGTGCTTGTAGGGCTATCGCTTCTCATCGGCTTCAGCCTTCTGGAAAACGATCTGCTCCCGAAGATGGACGAAGGTGGATTTATCCTGGATTATCACACTCCGCCGGGCAGCTCCCTTGCCGAATCCAATCGCATCCTTTTGCACATTGAAGAGATACTGCACGCCACTCCCGAAGTGGAGAACACATCGCGCCGCACGGGCCTCGAGCTCGGTCTCGCCGCGGTCACCGAAGCTAACCGTGGCGACTTCACAGTCCGCCTGAAAAAGGAACGCGACCGGGACATCGAAGAGATCATGACCGACGTTCGCAAACGGATCGAACAAACCGAGCCGGCCACCAAAGTTGAATTCGTTCAGGTGCTTCAGGACATGATCAACGACCTGAGCAGCGAACCCGAACCGGTTGTCATCAAATTGTTCTCTCAAGACGGCAAACTCCTCCAGGAGACGGCGCCACGTGTGGCCGACGCCATCGGCAAGATTCAAATTGGAGACGCTCACCCGGTAGTGGACGTTCTGGATGGCATCGAGAATACGACCAGCGGCCCGGCCGTCACCTATCAGATCAATCCCACGGTTGCAGCTCGCGCGGGCTTCACACCCGAAGAAATCGCCGTGGATGCTTCCGCCATCCTGGAAGGCGAGCCCGCCGTTACGCCGGTGATCATTAATGACCGTGCGTATCCCATCCGCGTGCGTTTCCCGGAGCAGACCCGCTCCTCGCTCGACACTATGAGCAACACTCTGATCGTAAGTTCAACCGGGCGTACGGCGACGCTCGGTTCCCTGGCCACTATGAGCACGGACCCCGGCCAGACGGAAATCCGTCGCCAGAATCTGCAGCGTCTTGTGCAGGTGACTGCCCAACTGGAGGGTGCGGGACTGGGCAGCAGCATGGCTGCGGTTCAGAAAGCGGTTGCCGGCCTCCACTTGCCCTCTTCCATTCGCGTCGAGTACGGCGGGCAGTA
>Ga0207136_1028_pt1 | contig 35977 bp, 27 predicted proteins | sample Alteio_BWMinHeat_8_FD_153552 | JGI IMG/M metagenome (GOLD analysis project Ga0207136, IMG submission 153552) | Enriched cells from forest soil in Barre Woods Harvard Forest LTER site, Petersham, Massachusetts, United States -... | ecosystem: Environmental > Terrestrial > Soil > Temperate forest >...
CGTCGGATGCCGACCTTTTCTGTGACGTCGGCGAATGTTCCGTCGGCGGTGTTGTGGAAGAGGCGGACACCATCGGTGAAGCAAACGGCGAGATCGGTGTGGCCATCGTTATCGAAGTCGCCGGCGGCGCAACCGAAACCGGGCGCGGCGCTCTCGAGGCCTGCGGGTTTCGTGACATCGGCGAATTTTCCGTTTCCGAGATTGTGGAGGAGATGGCTGCCATACGTGGGATCGCTGCCCACGAGGAAAAGATCGGGTTTGCCGTCGTTGTCGTAGTCGAAGAAACAGGCGCCGTTGGACGGGCCGACCGGCGTTGCAGCTGGCGGGGAGATAGCCGTAGAAATGAATTGTGGCGCGAAATGAACGGGAATGGGCGGCGGCGCGTTTTGTACGGAGCTGCGCGGAAGTTCGGCGAGCGAGAAGCGGCCTTGATCGCCGTAGCCGGCACCAAAGGGAGTGGCGACGTGGTCGGCGGTCATTTTTTGGAATTTGGCGAGATGCTCTTTGGCCGCTTCGGCGTTGCCGCTGCGCTGGTAGGCGCGAGCCAGCCCAAATTCGGCGGAGGCATGAAACGGAAAGATGGTCAGAGCTTTTTGAAAAGCCGCGATGGCTTGATCGTAGCGCTGAAGCTGGGAATTCAAGTAGCCGACGAAATACCAGGGGTCGGCTTCGTCGGCAATTTGCGTGACGTGCGTGAAAGCCGCGACACCTTTTTCCGCGTCGCCGAGATCTTTGTAGACGAGGCCGAGGTTGTACCAGGCGTAGGGATCCTGCGGAAGTTTTTCCGCGGCGGCGGCGAGGGCGGTGCGGGCGGCTTCGAGTTTTTGCTGCGCGAGGAGCGAGATGCCGAGATTGACGCGGGCTACTTCGAATTGAGGGTCGGCGGCGAGAGATTGTTCGAAGAGTTTTTGCGCGTCGGCGGGGCGCTGCTGATTCATGTAGGCGACGCCCAAAGTGTTGAGACGATAGGCTTCGGCGGGATCGACGTGAGGCGCGGTTTTCTGCGCAGCGGGCGAGGATTGTGTTTGAGCGGCGCGCGAATGGAGAAATGACGCGGCGACGCAAACGATGGATAAGCAAACTATGACGACAGCGGCACGCCGAGGGGGAGCTTGCATCAGGGTCTTTGTCCTGTCCGCGAAGCGCAGCAAATCCTGGAAGGCTGCGGCGCGGAGCAGTAAAGATTCTGTGTGTAGAGAAGGATAGCGTCAACCGTTTTTGTAGAGGGCTTCTGAAGGCGAGCCGTGTGTTGACACATTCACGGTGGATGCGAGAATTGCCGCCGAGGAAGATATACCTATGGACGATTTCCCGGAGTTCATGAAGCGTGCTGAGAACAGGATTGCAACGAGCAGTCAGGCAACGCCCGGAGTAGAGGGTTACGTGTTTGACGGAGCGGATGGGAGTCAAATGGCGTTTTGGACTTGCCGCGAAACCGCGAGTTCCGCTCCTCATGCGCATGAGTATGACGAATACATGATGGTGGTGCAGGGGTGCTACACGTTGATCATTGAGGGCAAACGGATTCCCATCAAGGCGGGAGAGGAATATTTCATTCCGAAGGGAGTCTCGCACGGCGGCGAGGTTGTGGCTGGAACCCGGACGATTCACGCTTTCGGTGGGCGACGAGCTGAGAGAGTTCGCAAATAGATTGGAGGGAAGCACAGCCAAGATTCATCCCGCGAAAACCGCGCGATGGAGAAGAGGTTGGCTGTGCCACCGCGGAATGCGGATTGGGAACAGCGGTCATGACGGTTTTTTTGTGGGGTCGGGTTCGGGGATCGAGGGATCCCAGGCTGGGGGCGTTTGGGCGGCGCCTTTAGAGGGAGAACCCTTACGGGGTAAAGAAGCGGCTGCTGGTGCGGCGGTGGAAGTTGCGGCAGAGGTTGCGTCCGTGGAGGTTGCGGCGGACGTGGCGCTGGCCGCAGGAGCGTCGGCGGGAGTTGATTCGAGTTCCTCTGGGGCGGTGGGGTCGATGATGCCGGCTTCTTGGTCGGCGTCGATGGCGGGGAGGGTGAGGAGCTGGAGGCTGTTGATGAAAGCTAGGACGGCGGCGCGGCGGGGGGAGAGATAGCCGCCGGCGAGGAGTTTATAGAGGTTGGTGAGCGCGAAGTTGATGCCTTGGGCGGTTTGAAAGCCCTCGTGATTGGTTAGGAGAGCATTCTTGAGGTTGAGGGCGTCGGCTTTCATGAGCTCCTGAATGTGGGTGTAGCAGAAAACCTTGCCTGGACCCTCGATGGGAAGTTTGCAGCGACGGCCGGACGGGGTGCGGTGCTGGCAACGATCGAGATCGATGATGGTGCTGGTGTTAGCGGATTTCATTTTTTTCTCCAAGTTGAGAGCGGGACGGTACCCCATCCCCGGTGTTTTTTTGTAAGAGTGACAAACAAAGGGGTTAGGGTTGACGCGGTCTGTAAGAGTGACAAATACAGAACTTAAAGTGGTTGCGTTTTCAGCGGTTTGCGAGGGGCTTGTAAGAATGGCAGGGAAAAGGGATAGGCGAGGACTTGTTTGCAGGTTGGAAGGTTGGGAAAAGACGAAGAAGGAAGGGCAGAAGAGCGGGAGGAGGGTTCAGGGAGAGGTCGAGTTCCAGAATGGGAAGGGCGAGCGGGCTGGAAGCCTAACTTCACGTTCTATGCTACCGCGTTTTTGATAACTTGTCAAGGTCTTTATTATATAGTAATAATTCGAACGGCATGCGCATGTGGCGTAAGTTAATAAGAGGAATGGGGATGCATGGGAATTTGGTGCGCGAAAATGGTGTTTGTGTCGGGCCCCGCTAAGCCCCGTAGGTTCCGAGGAGAGTGAAGTCAGGATCCGCACCCTGAAAACCGCGGGGATGGGGCAGCCGGGTCGCCAGCTCGACTTTCTAGTAGGAGAGTATAAGCGGCCGGTCGTAGAATCAGCGTGAGAGCGGGGAACATGGAGCGACTATGAGCATTCCGATACATCCAGAGCTGGAAACGAAGATTCGTGCCCGAGCTGAAGCTGAGGGGCTCAGCATCGAGGCCTACCGGGAGCGACTTGTTCAGGCAGACCAGCAGGGGATGGAAGAGGTGGGAGCGCTGGCTCTTGAGGGGCTCGAGTCTGGTGCTCCGATCGAGGTAGGCCCCTCCTACTGGCAAGAGAAACATCGCCGACTCGATGAACGTCTGAAGAAGACCGAGATCCGGTGAGCGCAGCGTATGTCGTCCGCCCGAAGGCGGACCATGATCTCGACGAACAAGCATATTACTTTGCGACCAAAGCAGGGCCTGAACTCGGGCATCGGTTTCTCCTCGCTGCCCACGAGACATTTAGCCTGCTCGCTACGCAGCCGTAAATGGGTTGGCACGCGAGGCTCAAAAACCCCCTTCTTGCGTCCTTGCGAGTTTTTCGCGTGTCGGGCTTTGAAAAAATGTTAGTGCTTTATCGTCCCAGCCCGGATGGAGTGGAAATTCTTCGCGTGATTCACGGTTCTAGAAATATTATGGCGCTATTGCGTCGTGAAGGAGTTGAGTGAGCGGCGGCTTCCGCTCGCGAGGCCGCGAAAAAGTCAGGGACCGCACCCTGAACCGCAGGGATGCGGCACCCGGCGAATTCCAGTACATTTGACAAGTACATTTGACTTGGCTTACTTCTTATACCCCATGAGGTCTTTTGGGGATGCAGCCTGAGTTGTGGCCGGAGCTTTCTCATCTCGAATCACGACGCCGATGTTAGCCTTCCCTTCCAAAACTGCTAGACCCTTTTCCCTCAACGCAAACGCAGCCGTATCCAACCTTTCGAAGGCCTTCGGGTAATAACCGGTATCCTTGATTTGTGTGTGATCAAACTGGTAGCCGAGCTCGCTTCCCATTTTTGCTAGCATCTCGGCTACCAGGTCCTTTAGCCTTTCAACCTCTGCTGATGAGAGGTCTCGGTCCCGAGCGGCCGTTGCGATATCCAGAAAGTCCTTGCGTTTCTGTCTAACATCATCGTTCCTGTAAAACACTACATCCATAAGGTTGAAGGCCTGCACGAAATTGACGTTCAGAATATAAGCGTGTTGAACACCCAGCGCTTGGTGTCTTTCTTGGCCTTGATCGCTTGCATCCAGAGTTGTGTGAGCACCGCCAGTATGGGGCCGAGGATGATTGCGGCTAGGGTCAGCCATTCGGCTACCGACAGACCCCAATATGTAAGTGGCATCGTGACTGGATTGTAGCGGAAACAAAACCCAAAGTCAGCCGCGTGGCACCCAAGAAAAGCCCGAAGTGTGTCGCTCCTGGCCTCAGGGTTCTGGCGGGTGGCAGCGTTTTAACTCCTCGGTGGCTTACCGTTTGCGGTTTTGCTTGTTGCCGGGTGTACCGCCTGACCGCGAATTGTCCTGAGATTCCGCTCCATTCGCTCGTAGCCAGGGCGATTCTGTGCTGTAGGGAACTGCGCCCCCTAAGAACTCTGCGAGAGAATCCTTCCGCGTGCTTCTTGTCTCCCTGAAACCTCTCGGCGCGCTCTGGTAGCTAACGCCAGGGGGATTCGCCAGTATCAGATGCACTCCTTTGCGTCCCTGAAAAGCGCGACGCCCATTTGAGTCCGTCGCGCTTTTCCAGCCACGAAACGCAACACTGCGCTCAGGCCAGCGAGCCACGGCGACGGCGTAAAGCCTTTGTCTGCGGAGAGCGGCGCGGCGAGAACGCAACGGTTCGCGTGAAGTGTTGTGTTATAGCTTCCGGGGCGATGCGCGTCGATCGGCGAGAGTGACGATACTTCGCAGCCGCGAGCGCAAGACGCGGATGAGGTACCCGCGTTGCCGGTCGTTAAGTTCAAGCTTCGCTATCGCGAGTTCGGTTCGTAGGAGTAGCGCATCAGCCAGCCTGTCGAAGTCGGGATCCACGGGGTCTTTCTTGGGGCGCCCGCGTTTCGGTAGCCCATGCTTTCGAATCTGTGCCGCGATCCATTCCCACGTCTCTTTTTCCGGGAGTTCTTTTCTCATCTGTTGGCCTCAATACTTCGCCATGGGAACGGCGCTGGCAACCCGGCGCGATGCCAGGCTATTTTGAAACATCCGTGTGTCGTTTGTCTGTGGGCAACCCACAGACTCGGCAATCGCAGTCCACGCACCAATATGGACGATAATTTGGCCTAGATCGGATTCAAGAATTGCTTTTGTGCTTGACCTGTGGAGCTGATGGCTCTGAGCCGCAGGGGCAACGAATCGGCATAGCGGCCCTCTCAAAGAGAGCAGAAAAGACGTCCCAGCCCGCCATTCGATGGCTCGACGGCCTTCGTCTCCCTGCTCTCCCCCACAAGCCCAAACCCCAGCCATAGAAAGAAGTTGCTCGTGTCTCGAGGGTAGGAGTCATCGTCTTCGCATGGGCATTCATGAGACTGGAGCCGTTTGTCGCATCGACTAGGGAATATATCCGAAGGAAAGACTATAATGCGCGCGGAGAGCAGCAAGAAGATGGCTTCCTTTCTTCAGCGAATTCTAGGTGGAAAAAAGCGGGCGCATCAAGCGCTGTCACTCACCGGCACGCCGGCGATTCAGGCGAAGTCCGCCGAGGCTCCAGAGGAAGGATCTCGCCATCACGCGCAAACCCCGGAACCGGAATCCAAGCCCAATTCGCTTTTCGCGTTCGTGGATCTGAAGGATCCTTTTACACCGGGGGAACTCGCGGAGGAGCAATTTCCCGGACCGATTCTGTCGATCCTCAGCGCGAAGAAGTTTGACAGCATTTTTTTATTTTACACACCGCACACACGAAAAAACGCACAGGAAACCGAAGCGGAAGCTTTGCAACGATATCCGGACTGCCGAATTACTTTGCATGAGATCCCTATTCCAGACCCCAAAAATTACAGGATGTTGATCGGACTGCTCCGAGCGATTGTCCAGAAGTTAGCCCTGGGGTGGCGGATGCGGGGAGGCCAGAGTTATGTGTGTGTTTCCAGCGGTACCGCGGAAATGCGGGCCGCTTGGTTTCTCCTCGCCGCCTCGGGAGTCCTGCCCGCAAAATTCCTTCAGGTCGGGACACCTGCGCGGCCACTTTATGGAAAAGCGAACGTGCGAGAGGTGGAACTGCGGTCGAGCGACTGGGAGAACATCCGCGACTTGGCTTTGCCGACGATGACGCAACTGAGGGGAATGCCGACGTCATCCTTGTCGGGGGCGCGCGGGCGGCGGATTCCATCGGAAAGCAGCTCCAAACCAAAGGAAACGCGACGGGAGGAGAGTCCCGCAGAGACTGCTGAATACGAAACTATGGACTCACCGGACGAGCTAACAGGAAAGGAACGCGCGCCGCTGCAGCTTCCTGGACTGGACGAAGTCCTTCAAGAGTTAGGCATATACGTTGGATCGGCAACGCTTCGACACGCCGCCGAGCAAGCCGCGATTGCGGCTGACAGTCATCTTCCGGTTTTACTGCAAGGGGAAACAGGAACAGGCAAGGAGGAGTTCGCGAAGTTGATTCATCGGCTTAGCCCCCGATTTCCAAAAAACATGGTGGTGATTAATTGTGCCGCAATTCCCATGACGCTGGCGGAGAGCTATTTGTTCGGACATGTCAAAGGGGCGTTTACCGACGCGAGTACCGATCACAATGGGATATTCGAGAGCGCGGACGGCAGCACGCTATTTCTTGATGAAATCGCCGAGCTAACGCTTGAAGTGCAAGGCAAGTTGTTGCGTGTCCTCCAGGATGGCGTTGTGCAGCGAATGGGAACCACAGTCCCGCGACGCGTGGATGTGCGGATCATCGCAGCCAGCAACCGTGACCTGCGGAAGGAAGTGTCGGCAGGAAGATTTCGCGAAGACCTATATTTCAGGCTTGACGTCGTGTCCATCAGATTGCCTCCGCTACGCGAGCGCCGCCATGAGATTGCGAATTTGGCGCTGACCCTTCTCCGCGAGATCAATCAGCGGCGGCACAAGCCGCGGAAACTAGGTACGGAGGCGCTGCTGCGTCTGGAGCGCTATCACTGGCCGGGCAACGTCCGTGAGCTCTCCCACGTGCTGGAAAGATCAGTCCTGTACGCCCGCGCCGAGGTTATCCGAGGCGAGGATCTGCTGATCACCGATCATGACCAAGCTAAAGATAAGTTTGCGGCGTTGCCGGAACCGAGGGAAGGGTTCTCTGTCGAGGAGTACCTCAACCAAGCCCGCAAGCAACTCTTCCTGCGCGCGCTGGCTGCTTGCAAGGGGAATCAATCCGAGGCTGCGGCCATGCTGGGCGTCTCCAAGCAGGCGGTAAACAAGTTCGTGGCCGGACAATCTGACAACCCAGATTGACGCCGCGTAAACCTAAGTTGTCGACCCGGTGGCGATTTTCACCGCAAGTTATTGATTTTGCGAGGGTCAGATCTGGCCTGCGACGTGCCTCTAGTTGGGTGTGCCTGAACATCCGAAAGAGGTGCAAGCAAATGTGGACCCTTCAGGAAGAATTCGCGCGTATCGAAATTGGTCAAGCTTCGCAAATCCGAAACCTCAAGTTATTTCCATTGATTCGTCGAAACGCTTCACAGCCGCTCGACTATTTGCTTCTGGAGGATGGAATCGCCCAAGGCAAAGTTCGGGTGACGGAGCTTTCCGGCGGCGGGTCCGTTCCGGAGTTGAGCATTACCAACACTGCGGAATTGCCGGTTCTGCTGGTTGACGGAGAAGAACTCGTGGGAGCCAAGCAGAACCGCGTTCTAAATCTGAGTATCCTTGTGCCCGCCAAGCATACGATGGCTATCCCGGTATCTTGTGTCGAGGCGGGCCGCTGGTGCTCAGCCAGTGTAGATCTGAAGACAGCAAGTCACATTATGTACTCCGGGGCGCGGGGGCCACGAACTTCGCAGGTCACCCGATCCATGCGGTCGAGCGGCTCGCGTTCTTCAGATCAGCGTGCGGTGTGGGAAGAACTGGCTGCCAAGGCCGCGCGACTGAAAACAGCATCACCAACGCAAGCCATGTCGGCTCTCTATGATCAGCACGCTAGAGGGGTAGAAGAATTCGTTCGGGGGTTTAACTGCCAGAAAGAGCAGTGCGGGGTGGCGTTTGCGATCTCGGGCCGCGTGCTTGGATTGGACCTTTTCGATAGCGCCGAGGTCATGAACAAGTTCTTCGAGAAGCTGGTGCGCAGCTACGCTCTGGATGCGCTTGACGCGGCGCAGGAAGAGCAGGGACGCGCGAGCACGGAAGAGTTGTCTATGTTCGTTGGAGGCATCGGGGCGGCCCCCTGCTTTTCGGACGGAGCCGTAGGATTGGGAAAAGATGTCCGCTTCACTGGTTCCGGCGTTTCGGGCGCGGCACTTTGGGCCCACGGGCGCTATCTGCATGTTTGCGCTTTCGCAAAAGAATCCGGAAGCGCGGAAAAGCCCGGTTTTTGGACGCGGCTAACACGGCCGAGCCGACGGCACGTAAACTAATTATGAATACGAGGTCAACACGAGTACTAGGGCCTGAATTGTGCGGCGCTGCTCCCTGGAAATTCCAGAATGTCCAACGAAGGTGAAGGGAACATGGGGCAAACATCGTTGCTGCTTGAGCAGGAAAGAGACACGTTGGATTCATGGAAAGAAATCGCGGCCTACCTGAATCGAAATGTGCGCACGGTGCAACGCTGGGAAAAGCGTGAGGGTTTGCCCGTCCACCGCCACGTGCACGAGAGAGCGAGCTCCGTCAGTGCTTGCAAGAAGGAAATCGACGAATGGCGGAAGCAACGGTCGCGCACTTCCAATGAGATTACTGAGTATCAAAAAGAGATTGAACTGGAGATCGAGCGGCTCAAAACGAGGCTTCTTGTTAAACATATGCGAGAGGCCCTCGCCATTGCCTTAGACAACGATAGCCTCTGAGCAGTTCGGACATCATGGCGCAGGTAGTCTGCCGCTGTATGTCGCTCCTTGCCGCTTGCGGGCAGTCACGGGTCTGTTATTTTGCGTAGATTGAAGTTCGAACGGCACCAAAAAGGATGGGATATCGGCTGGGTGAAACGATTGGCCTGCGAGATTCACATTCTCTCGTAGGAGGAACACCTCATGGCAGGCCCTTGGAAAGCCCTAACGAACACCCCTTCTTTCAGCGTGGATACAATGCTTCTTCTCACCGACGGCACGGTAATGTGCCACGAATATGAGACCGCCAATTGGCATAAGCTCGTTCCTGACGCCAAAGGCGACTATGTGAAAGGCACCTGGCATCCGATGAGCCCAATGGTGGCAAATGCGCCTTTGACGCAAAACGGACCCTTGAACGCGCCCCTGTACTACGCTTCGGCAGTGCTTAAGGATGGACGCGTGTTTGTGGCAGGCGGAGAGTACAACGGTGGCGTAAATCTCGATCTGGCAGCCGCAGAGATCTATGACCCCGTCGCCGATTCCTGGACTTCCGTGCCCGTGCCGCCAGGCTGGGTCAATATTGGAGACGCACCCTGCTGCGTCCTACCGGATGGCAAGCTTCTGCTGGGGAGCATCAAGACGAAAAAAACTGCGATCTTCCATCCTGCAACAAATACTTGGACTGCGGGCGGCCTAAAAAATGACACAAGCTCCGAAGAAGGCTGGACGCTCTTGCCCAACGATTTTATTCTCTGCCCGGAAGTTAACAATCATCCGAAGGCCGAGAAGTACAAGATAAAAACCAATAAGTGGGTTAGCGCAGGGGCGGTGCCCGCAGCTGCTGATCTCGTCCTGAACGCGCCTGTCTCGATTGAAATTGGTCCCGCGATTCTGATGCCTGACGACCGAGTGTTCTGCGCTGGCGCGACCGGCCACACCGCAGTTTACAAGGTCAAAACCGGGGCATGGTTCGCCGGACCCGATTTTCCCGTGGGCACGGGCGGAAAACTGATGCGCGCGTTTGATGCTCCCGCGTGTCTCCTACCCAACGGCCGCGTACTGTGCATGGCGGGAAGCGTCATCACGACGGGGGGCAATGCGGGTTGGGCCGGTCAGCCTGTGAGCGTCTTCGAATACGATGGCACGGGTCTGAATCCGGTGGCGGGACCTGCCAACGCTGCGACTACCGTCACTTATAACTGCCGATTCCTGCTTTTGCCGACAGGGCAAGTTCTGTATTCCACCTGTACACCGAAGCTACAGGTCTTTACTCCCACCGGGGGACCTCACCACCACTGGCGCCCGCACATTACTCATGTGCTTAAATCTTTGCGCCACGGACACACCTACCGGCTGACCGGACGCCAACTGAACGGCTTGTCGCAAGCCAATGCCTATGGCGATGATGCGCAAATGGCGACGAACTATCCTCTGGTTCGGCTGAAGCGTGTTGGCAGCAACAAGGTTTTCTTTTGCCGCACGTTCGACCACTCGACGATGGCGGTCGCCACGGGGAAGAAAAAGCATCACACCCATTTCTACGTGCCGCACACGATTCCGGTGGGCCACTACGAGTTGGTAGTTGTCGCAAACGGGATTCACTCGCAACACGTAAAAGTCCACGTAAAACCGTGAGTCTTCTTCGCCAGGAAAAGCAGATTCCGCGCTACGCTCGGAATGACACTTCGTCGTGCACGATCGTACGGGGCATGCGGCGATTGCTTAGAAGGTGAAAGTGGACGCTGACGGAGGCGTCCACTCTGCGGAGTGTTTTTACTGCGAGCAGCTCTCGCTTACCATTTTCAGATCCGAAACGTCCAGACGAGTGGTCGCCGATGCGGCAGAGCCGTCGGTGGTCGCTGTGGTGACAGGAGTACCGGTTACGGATACCGTGTGGCCTACATGCTTTGAGATGTCCACGGTCTTACTGCTGACATCCCAGCCTTTACCGTCTTTTGCAGTGAGAACGAACACGTCTGTGGTGGTGCCATTGTGGAGGCAACCAGCAACCGTGACCGTGGCGCTGGACCTTTCTTTTGCCTGGTGAGAAGTTGCGGTCGCAGCAGTGGAGCCGAGTGCAAACGCAAGCGCCAGAAGCCCAGTGGTGAATTTGATTTTCATATTTATCTCCCTCGATTCGAAGTTATTCGCCAGAATTCCCATTTTGGACTCGGGAGGCGATGAGTTTGCCCAAGAGCGTCCAGTTTGAAATCCCGTTTGAGCAAGGGTAGGAGAGATTTTGAGTAGTGTCTGTTCAAATTGGGGCACTCTGGCGGTTTGATGTTCGCTATTGGAGGAGAGTTTGTGCTAGTGGGGGCGCGAAGCAGCGCCCGGAATCGGCGGTAAGTTCTTCTCTTCGCTTCCTGTTATCTGACTACTGATTTCCGATTATCTCTTGCCCCCTACTCCTTCACATGCGCCAACGGAATCTGCGAAAACAATTGCAAATCGACTATCATGGATAGCCGCCGATCCAATTGGAAAAACGTCGCCGCCTTCCTCCCCGGCAAGACCTGGGTCACCGTCGGCACATACTTCAGCCGCAACGCCTGCGCCTCCGCGTCCACCTCCATCCAGTGCCGCACATAAATCAGCGCCTCCTGGTCGGACATCGTTTCCCACGTCTCCGCGTACTGTTTCAACAGTGCGTATTTCGAGTTGTTCACTTCATGCAAGTCGTCCGCGTAGTGTTTGTAGATGGGCCAGAACTTCTCCGCCTCCGGATCCGACAGCGACATATTCTGCCCAATCACCTGCATTTTCATGGCCCGTATATCTTTCCGCAGCAAAGCAATATCCTCGTCCGACACCGTCGGGCTGATGACCTTCTGCAGGATAACCTGCTGCCCCTGCACTGCCGCTCTCAGCGTCTTCGCCCCTGTCGCAGCAATCCCCCCACCCATCGCTGTCGCCACCAGCATGCCCGCAACAAACGCCCCAGCCAATCCCGCCGCTCCCGACAGTTTGCACTTCATAATCTTTCTCCTTACCTTTGTCCTCTTGCCACAAAGACCCACTGAGAACTGCAAGTCCGAGTGCATGTTAATACAGTTGGGCTGCTAAAGGATTACTTGCATCCCTGTCAAAAGTGACAGTGTCGCCTAGCGGTGACTGCCGATATGTTACAAGCGAGGGTTCTCCCAGGTTGTCTGGCCAGCGATTCAGCGGGTGGCAGGCTAATCCGCGAACGCCAATTTATGCCCGCGTCGGGAAACTCAGTGCTCACCGTGGCTTTCGCCCATTGTGGAACGGGAGGTCAAATGATCAAGAAGAGTACGGCAGCAGTTCTGGTGTTGGGCGGGTTTCTTTTCGCCGGCGAGGCGTTGGTCGCACAGAATCGCGCAGCCCAGACCGCGCAACCCGTGGCCGGCACCGAGAACGCATCATCCATCGATCAAGAGATCGCCATGCTGAGGTCGGACCTGCGGTCCACCCGAAAGCAAGTTATCGCCGCCAATATGAAGTTGACCGACACCGAAGCTGAGAAATTCTGGCCGACCTACGACCAATACGTCGCCGAGTTGGTGAAGATCAACGACGCGAAATACGCTCTCATTAAAGAGTATCTGCAAAACACGAACATGACGGACGAGCAGGCCGATGGCCTCTCGAAGAGGTGGCTCGCGGTGGATGAATCCGTGATCCAACTCCGACTCAAATACATCCCCATCTTCCGTAGGGCGCTATCAGCCAAAGGCACTGCCCAGTTTTTTCAACTCGAGCGGCGCGTTCAAATTATGATCGATCTGCAATTGGTAAGCTCGATTCCGCTGATTGAGCCTTAGCTGCCAGAAGTGCCAAAAATGGCTTATGCGGTAGGCGATCCAATTACAGGATCGTAGCAATCAATCGGGTAACTGCCTTCAGACCAGCTTGAACAAGGTCGCCCGAGCGCGCGTCCTCCCACCACTCGGCATCGTGCTCCTGAAATACGGACAATATTTGCTCTTTCGCCATGGCGAGCTTCAGGGGCATTGCCGGATCAACCGGCTTTGGCTCGGCAGCTTCCTTGAGTTGCGCGAGCATCTGTTGCTGCTGCTTCATGTCCAGCATGGAAATGGCGGAATGGCAGTAGGGACAAACCGAGTTGGTTTGCAGGTCGATAGACGCGCCACAGTTGGAGCAGTTCACGCTCTGTACGTTCTGTTTCAACTCCTGGATCTCTTGAGGAGAAAGCGTATGGATGAAATTCTTCTCTTTCAGGAAGTCGAAGAAACCGATGAACTTGCCGTGTCCATTTGCACATACCCAATAGTTGAACCGCGTGCTATGGACCAGATCGTGAGCCAGCGACAGCGGGCCACCGCATCGTGGACAACGGAGCACGTCCAACAAGGTCGGCTTGACCGTTGACGAGTGTTCACCTATGAATTTCATCAGCTTGAGCGTGGAGCCGGGAGAAAGCTGCAGGCTTTTGTGAGGATCGAACCAGAACGATTGGCAAGTTGTGCACACATCGACGGTGACCTGCGTGCCCACGCGGCCGTCCAGCGTCCAGTCGGTCATATCCTTTCCACAATTGGGGCAGTTCATGACGGCGATTTTAGAGGATTGCTTGGATGAATGCCATCGTCCGGGAAGAATCCTCCGGAACTGCTCTGGCAGACAACGAGGGTTTCTTCATCAGGTGTTAGGTGATAAAAAAATCCCTCGCTGGCAAACGGACGACGGCCGATTCATTCTGGCGGGGTCTGTCGCGAGATGGAGAGGACGCTTTGGAATTTCGCGTAAGGCGCGTGTATGAAAGTTGCTACTCGCGAACTGCTTCAGAAATTTAGCCGCAGGGCGAGTTGAATTTGGCGCGCCGGGGCCACGAAGCTTGGCGAGCCAAACGTCGGATTCGCGGGACTGGTGATGGCGTCTCCAAATCCCTGCGGGATCCGCCCAGCGAAAGCGGCGGCTCCGTAGACAGTGTCGATGGCATTGACGTTTGGGCGGTTAAACAGGTTGAAGACTTCGGCGCTGGCTTCGACGTTGAACCGCTCGCCGACGCTGAAGACTCTTTGCAGGCGTATATCCGTGGTGTAAGAAGAATCGCCTCGATACGTGTTGCGGCCAATGTTGCCTACGCGATCGGAGAAAGGAAAGCCGTCTCCGTTTACGTCGAACCCCGCGAAGATCGAGTAATGACGGGGACTTTGCAGAGTATTTAGCATCGAGAGTTTCCAATTGCGCAGCGGCCGGGTCCAGGAATTCGAAGATTCGCCCTGCAATGCAACGACGAAACGATGGCGGACGTCGTTGTCGCCTAAAGCGCGGTCCAACTGTGGACGCAGATAGTCCATCGGACTGTCGGTGAGTTGAACGTCGGTCGCAAGATCGATGGATTTGGAGAAAGTGTAGTTCCCCAGAATGCTGTAGTGGTGTGCAAAGGGCTTGCGCACACTGAGAGTTCCCGCGTTGTAGTTGGAAAAGCCCGTCGGAGAGGCCATCAGCGAGAAACCAAAATTAGGATCGGCCGGCGTAAAAGCCTGGACGCCCGTCGGAAGGGTGCCGCTCGGGAGCCCGTTGATGCTGAGATAGAGCGGTAACTTGAGTGCGTGCACGAATTGGTATCCCACGGAGACGAAGAGGTCTCTCACGATCTCGTTCTCGACCTCGAGGTTGGCCTCTTCGGCGTAAGCGTTTGGAAACTTTCTCTGCACATAGCCGAGCGGGAATTGGAGCAGCGAGCTGGGGCTGGGATAAACGCCTGTGTGCGTAAACGCGGAGAATGCCTGGCTGGCGAGAACGGGCCCGTTAACACCTACGATTCCGGACGGTCCGAGCCCAACCAAGCTAGTGGCAGGATTGGAAAACCCTGGCAGGAGGGGTTGATTCATATAGGTAAAGGCCGATGCGCCTTGCCAAGAGACCATGACGTCGCTGTAGTCGAACGGGCCGGTGAACATGCCGAATCCGGCGCGAACAACCCCTTTTCCTTGGCGGAATGAATAGGCCAGGCCCACGCGTGGCTGCACGTTTGCGTAATTGGTGGGATTCATCAGTCCATGCAGCCGGATGTCGGCGGCGGACGGAAGAAAATCGATGTCGTAGCGCAGACCGAGAGTCAGGGTAAGGTAAGAGGCCGGCCTCCACTGGTCTTGCGCGTAAAAGCCAGAGAGCGTGTGGAGGAAATTCAGGTTCACGCTGTCGTTGAAGGCCGAAGCCGCCGGTCCGGAAAAAAGACCCGTCTCGAATGGCAGTGCGCGCCGGGGAATTTGTTGGCCGAAATAGGATCTCGGCTCGAGGAATAGAAACTCGACCGGAGTTCCAGGGCCGAACGGCGGGGCATTGAAAGGCGCCGCACCAAAAAAACTCTGAGGAGTGAAAATGCCTCCTCCCGGTGTGAAGAAAGATGTTTGTGCGCTGATCCACACGGGCTCAAAATCTCCGCCAAACTTAAAGGAGTGCTTGCCTCGTACATAGGTGAGGTTTTCGGAAGCTTGGAAATGCTGTTCGCGATAATAAGGTACGCCGCCCTGGATGCCGCCGGAATCAAACAGGTCGGCGACGAGGAGCGCGGGCTCAAACCCAGCGCCTACTGGATTGAGGTGAAAGGTTCTACGGCCGAAGTTGAGGATGGTTTCGGAAGTCCAGTGACTGCCGAACAGATGAAGTAAGTTCGTGTAAATGGTCTGATCTTGAATGGGGTTGTTGCGATAAAAGGAGGGCAATCCCTGACCTGGAGCAGCACCGGGTACGTGTTGATTCCGCTCATCGTTGAAGAGGTATCCGATGTTCAAAGTGCTAGTTTCACTCAGAACATGCGTCAGCTTTCCGAAGAATTTGTCATAGTCCTCAATCTGGAGGATCGATCCCAGGTTCTCAGGTTGCAAGCCAAGTATTACCTTCACCTGGTTGATGCTGGGGGTGCCCGGCCCGAGGCAGCCGGGATTCTCGGTGCAGTGCAGGATGAAGGATGAATATAAAGGCGACTCAGCGCGGCGCTGGCCTTCGTATCCTAGGAAGTAAAAGATTTTTTCCTGCTTGATAGGGCCGCCAACATAGCCGCCAAATTGATTGAAGCGCAGCGTGTTGAAGCCGGGTGCCGATAGTAGATTGTTGGCATCCAGCTGGTTGTTTCGAAAGAACTCGTACGCAGAGCCATGCACATTGTTGCTTCCGGACTTCGTGACGGTGTTTACGACGGAACCGAGATTGCGGCCATTGTCGGAGGTGATTGGGCCGGCGGCCACACGAAACTCCAAGACCCAGTCCTGCGAGGGACTCACGCGCTGAACACCGGAAATACTTGTGGTGTAGTCCGTGCCATCGAGACCAAAAAATGTGCTGTGCGTCTCGCGCAGGCCGGCAAAGCTCAGTTCCAAAACGGTTTCCTGAAAGGGAGACTGCGCGCCGACGGCCGTGCTGCGTCCCACGTTGGCATTGGGAGTTAAGAGGACAAAGTCAATGAAGTCACGGCCGGCGATCGGTAGGTCCGCAATCTTCTCTGTTTCGATCACCCGGCTTACTTCTGGCGTTTGCGCATCGATTCCCTGAGCTATCTCGCGAACTTCGACCTGTTCTTTGACCGTGGTAACGCTCAGGACTACGGACCGGGAAGCAATCTGGCCCACGGAAAGCGTGAGTGCGCTCCGTGACGGACTGAACTCGGCAGCCTCTACGGTCAATTCGTAGCTTCCAGCAGACAACCCAGGCAGAACTGCGAGTCCTGCGGCATCCGAAGAGGCGCTGCGCGTCACTCCGGTCGTAGTGGTCTTGAGAGCGACTCGCGCGCGCGGAATTACGGCGCCAGACGGATCCGTGACGTTGACACTCAATGTAGCCAATTGTTGTGCGTGGAGATCAACCGCTTGGAAGAGAACTAGAAATAAAAAGGCCAGTACCTTAGGGAATGCTCTTCGGTTCACTGTTTGGCCCTCGTATGGCCGATGCCAAGCGGCCGGCGAGACTGGATCAACCAGGGGCCCGCGATTCTCCGCTGCCAAGAAATTGAAGAGAGTTTGCGTTGGAAAGCCGGGAAACATCAATACTCCAAAAATACTAGTGGTCTGGACAAGGCGACCCCTGTCGTGATCCTTTTCCCCTTTTCGCACCCGTACTTTATAACTCTCGAGTTTCAACTGTCGAGGGTCGCCCGTTCCATCTCGCTTGACCCCGGGAGAGCGGACACATACGCTCCAATGCTTGAACATGGACAAAATAATTTTTGGAACGATTGCGGAAATTGTTGTAGGGATACGCGAGAAGAAATTTTCGCCGGTGGAGGTTGTGGAGGCGCACCTCGAACGCGTCGCGGAGGTGCAGCCGAAGCTGAACGCGTTTGTGCACCTTGATGCGGAGGGGGCACGCAAACAAGCGCTCGCGGCGGAGGCAGCGGTGATGCGCGGAGACGACGTTGGGCCGCTCCATGGCGTGCCGGTAACGATCAAGAGTTGTATTGATACGGCAGGCTGGCCGACACCTGCGGGGTCTTTGCTGCGCAAAGACTACGTGGCGCTGGTGGATGCTCCGCTGGTGACGCGGTTGCGGTCGGCGGGCGCGATTGTTTTGGGGAATACGAATATGCCGGAGTATTTGATGGCGTATGAGACGGACAATTCTTTGAATGGAAAGACGAACAATCCTTGGAATTTGGAGCGGTCGGCGGGCGGATCGAGCGGCGGCGAGGCTGCGGCGATTGCCTCAGGTTGTTCGGCGGGGGGAGTGGGAAGCGATGGCGGCGGATCGATACGCGTGCCGGCGCATTTTTGCGGGATTTGCGGGTTGAAGCCGACTCCGGGAAGGATTCCTGCGACAGGGCATTTTCCTGAAGGCGGAGGCGCGTTCGGATGGATCGGCGTGGTTGGGCCGATGGCTCGGACTGTTGCGGACGTACGTGCTTTGTTCGAACTGATGGCGGGGCAGGATGCGGGGGACGCGCTTTCGGCGCCAGTGCCGGTACGGGCGGTGGCAGTAGAAGACACGAAGAAATTGCGGATTGGGATTTTGGAGAGTGATGCGCTTGGCAAGGCCACACCAGAATCGTCGGCAGCGGTTGAACGAGCTGCGAAGATTTTGAGTGAGCAAGGATTTGTTGTCGAGAGAAAACAACTAACCGGACTCGAACGGGTGATTGAAGTGTGGTGGTATTTCTTTGGACCGGTGATCGCGGACTTGATTCGAAAAGGTGCGACGGGGCATGAGGAGGAGTTGAGTCCCATGCTGCGCGAGTATGTGGAACTGGCGACCGCGGAGACAACGTTGACTTACGACGGGTTTCTGACCGCTTGCGGGGAGCGCGACAAGTTGCGCTGGGACATTGTGCGGCAGATGGAAGATGTGAGAATACTGCTGTCGCCTGTGTCGGCGGGGCCGGCGTTTCGGCATGGAGAAGGGAATTGGCGCGCGGGCGAGAAGGAAAATTATCGGGATACGATGCGGTATTCGCAGTGGTTAAATTTGGCGGGGTTTCCGGGAGTGGCGGCCCCGTTGGGAAAGTCGCGGGAGGGATTGCCGGTTGGAGTGCAGGTGATTGGGCGGCCTTATGAGGAAGAGTTGATTTTGGCGGTGGCAGAGGCGATTGAGCGGGGGCGGGGTGCGTGGGTAGCGCCGAGCATTTAGGGTTGAGTGGGCGGGGATTGTTTTAGTTCGGGATTGGGGATGGGGGCGTCGCCGTATTTTTCGCGTTGTTTGTTGAGGTTTGTGTCGACCAGCTTTTTTGAGGTGGTGAGTTCGGTTTGGGCTTCTTCGCGGCGGCCTAGGCGGAGAAGGATTTGGCCGCGCATGAAATGGACATTTTGGTTGTCGGGGACTAGTTTTTCGGCGGCGTCGAGGGCCGTGAGGGCTTCGCTATTTTTTCCTTGGCGTTGATAGAGGCGGGCCAGGCCGAGGAGCGAAGCGGGTTGGCGGGGATTGTAGCGCAGGGCTTCACGAAAGAGATGCTCGGCTTCGGCGTCCTTTTGCAATTGGGAATAGAGCAGGCCGAGCTGTTCGTAATTGTCGGGGAGATCGGGCTCGATGGCGATGTCGTTGCGGAATTCGGCTTCGGCGCGGTCGTGGTCTTCTTTCTTCATGTAAGCGAGCCCGAGACTAAAGTGCACGTAAGGTAAGTTGGAATTGGCGGCGGCGGCGAGTTCCAGCTCAGAGATGGCTTTGTCGATTTCTTCGCGGTTGAGATAGGCCTTGCCGAGGATTAGGTGGAATTCGGGAGTCTGGCTGCCGACTTCAACGAGACGGCTTAAGGCTTTCTCGTCGAGATCATTTTTGCTCGCGTTGTGGGCGGCGATGTCGAGGACGTAGAGGTAGGTGAAGTCGTTTGACATTTGCGGCCAGAGTGGCTCGAGGACGGCTACGGCGTCGGCGTAATGTTGGGTGAAGACGTAGCAGAGGCCGAGGAGGTAGCGCGCTTGTTGGGAGTCGGGTTGATCGCGGACGACAGAGGCTAGGGGGGCGACGGCGCCGGCATAATCGCCGCGGCGGTATTTTACGAGGCCGATATTGAGGCGAACGCCGGACATTTTGGGTTCGAGCTTTTCGGCTTTTTGGAGGAGAGCAAGGGCCTGGTCCCATTCTTTGCGGCGCATGGCGATAACGCCGAGATTGGCGTAGGCGGCGCCGGATTGAGGATCGACGGTGAGGACGCGGCGGAAGGCCGCTTCGGCAGTGGCCAAGTCGCCGGATTGGAGGGCGGCTTGGCCTTGCGCGAAGGACGCCTTGGGATCAATTCCAGAGACGCGACTCGCCTCACCTGTGGAAGGTTGTTGAAAAAGCGGAAGACAGGAGCTTCGCGAAAGTGGAAGCCAAAGGAAGATACAGAAAGAAGCAACCAAAAGGATTGAGCGAGATTGCGCGAGACGGACACGGAGACTAAAGGACATCGCTCGGTAGTGTCCGGCAGAGAAGAGAAGAATTCAAGCGGTGAGGGGCGAACGTGAACGTAAACGGGGAGAAACAGGCGGGGCAGTCACGGTAGTTGGGGAAAATTGACCTGATTTTCGACTTGACACAGACGCGGGAATGCCGTATTAATCCGATTTAATAGGTGAGATTGGGTGCGTTTCTGAATGTCGAGTGGTGGGGGCTGTCTCGGATGAGTAGCCTTCTGCGAGCGGCAGATACCAGCGGTGCCCGCGGTAGCAGGCGTAATTGTGCCCACACCAGGCCGGTAATCCATTTCAAAAATTTGGGGGAGGTAGCAAAGTGAAGGGACACGGTCATAGCTTTTATCCTGCCAGTATTGTGAAGAACCTGCCCAAGACGGCGCGGCTGTTGGTTTGCGCGATGATCGCGATTTTGTGCACCGCGTTTGTCGCAAAGGCGCAAGACACTGGTTATATCAGCGGAACGGTAACGGACAAGACGGGTTCGGCTGTTGCTGGAGCGGACGTTGTAATTTCCAGCACGAACGGCAGCTCGAAACACGCAACAACTACAAACGCGGAGGGCGCATACGTAACCGCCGGCTTGCCAGGCGGGTCGTACGACCTCGTAGTGACGGCGAAGGGATTCCAGAAATACACGGCGAAGGATGTGGTGCTGGACGTGGCCCAGAAGCTTCGCGTGGACGTTGTGCTAACGGTCGGCGCGGTGACGGAAGAAGTGGTGGTGACGGGCGAGAGCGTGGCGCAAGTGGAAACGCAATCCTCGGCCCTCAGCGACACGATCACCGGCAAGCAGGTCAATGACCTGGTCTTGAACGGCCGCAACTTCACGCAACTGGTGACACTCTCCCCCGGTGTCGTCAACCAGACTGGCACGGATGAAGGCAAGGTAGGCGTCTACGGCAACGTGGCTTTCAGCATGAACGGAGGCCGGACGGAGTACAACAACTGGGAATTGGACGGCGGCGACAACATGGATAACGGCAGCAACGCGACGCTGAACGTTTATCCGAACCCGGAAGCGATTGCGGAATTCAAAGTGCTGACGTCGAACTACGGCGCGCAGTATGGGCGCAACGGTTCAGGCACGGTGGAAGTGGAGACCAAGTCCGGCGGCACCACTTTTCATGGGAGCGCTTTCGAATACTTACGCAATGCATACTTTAATGCGAGATCCTGGGCACAAGGCGCCACGCCGGATGAACACAAGGCTGCGTATAACAAGAACGACTTTGGTTATACATTCGGCGGACCCGTATACATACCCAACCATTACAATACCGACAAGAAGAAAACCTTCGTGTTCTGGTCACAGGAATGGCGGAGAGAGAAGAGTTCAACGACGATTGGACCACAAAACGTTCCGTCCGACGCCGAGAGAAGCGGGAATTTCGCCGATCTTTGTCCTGATGTAAATGGCACAATGAACGATTGCCCAGCCGGCCCGGGAGTATCGGCCGCCCACACTGTCACGCCCACGGCCACGGGCACAGCACTCCTGGCAATTATTCCCCAAGCCAACACGACAAACGGTGGATTCCCAGCAGTCGTAGAAACCGTTGCGAGCCCGACCACCTGGCGGGAAGAACTCGTGCGCGTGGACCAAAACCTCAGCGACAATTACCATTTGACGTTCCGTTATATCCACGATTCCTGGCAGACGACGGTGCCCAATGCGCTGTGGGGCAACGGAACTAGCTTCCAGAACATAACAACGAACTTCACTGGACCCGGATCAAGTTTTGTGGCGCGCCTGAACGCAAACATTACCCCGACCTTGCTCAATGAATTCGTGGCCAGCTATACGGCGGACCACATCACGCTCACCGCCGGTGGGCCGGTGGGGCTACCTGCGGGCTTCTCGATGGGTTCGATATTCAACAATGGTTTCGGCGGAAAGCTTCCAGCCATTTCCGTCGGCAGCAACGCGGCCTATGGAGGAACGTTTACTTCGGATACCGGGTATTTTCCGTGGCACAACGCCAACCCTACGTACACGTATCGCGACAACGTGACGAAGATTATTGGCCAACACAGCCTTCAATTCGGCGCTTATGCGGCCTTCGCTCAAAAGAACGAAGGGAACTCGCCTTACGTTCAGGGCATTCTGACATTTGACTCTGGCGCCACTGCGGTTACCTCGGGAAACGCCTTCGCCGACCTGCTGCTAGGAAACATCGCCAGTTATCAGCAGACGAGCGAACAGACCCAGTACTACAACCGCTATAAGATCGTGGAGCCGTACTTCCAGGACGATTGGCGGGTTACAAAGCGCCTTACGCTAAATCTTGGTTTGCGCGTCAGCTTGTTTGGAACGTACCGCGAAAAATACCAGCAGGCATACAACTTTAACCCGAGTGTGTTTGTCGCCGGCGGTTCGCCTGCGATTGACGCCAGTTCGGGGGCCTTCGTATCGGGGACTGGGAATCCGTTTAACGGCATCGTTCAATGCGGCGGAGCGGGAGGAACTTCCGCAATCCCAGCGCCCGTTCTCGCGCAGTTCCCAGGGGCAACCGTAGGATCCTCGTCGAACGCGGGTTGTTTGCAGGGGCACCTCTTCAACCCTGCGCCGCGTATCGGATTTGCGTTTGATCCCAAGGGCGACGGGAAAATGGCGATTCGCGGCGGCTACGGCATCTTCTACGAGCACACGAACGGCAACGAGGGAAACACGGAATCGCTGGAAGGCTCCGCGCCCCTCGTGCTCACGGCAGCGCAGTCCAACATCCTCGGCTATAACAACATCGGCGCCGGGACTGGAGCCGTTCCGTTCTTTCCGCTTACAGTCGTTTCCATTCCGAACAAAGCACAATGGCCATACGTCCAGCAGTGGAACCTGAACGTCCAAAAGGAGCTACCGGCCCACTTCATTGTTTCGGTGGCGTATGTCGGGAGCAAAGGCACGCATTTGACTCTTCTCAGCAACGGCAACCAGATTCAGCCACTTCCTGCTTCTCAAAATCCGTTCGGAGTTGGGGAGACACTTTACAACACCGGCATATTGGTACCAGATCCTACGACCGGCGTGCCCACTCCCGTCGGTGCTTGCGCCGGCTCGGATCCAATCGCAAACCCAGGAACGCAGTGGGCGCCGGGTCAGACTGTGTTCGGCACCAATGGACCGCTGAACGCAGCGGCGGCCAATAATCTCAACGTTGCTTGCGGGCTCCTCCCAACGGTGAACACGTTGCGTACCGCGTATCCGGGTTACGGCAATGTCAACACGTTGAGAAATGCCGCGAATTCGATTTACAATTCGCTGCAGGTCTCAGCGAGGCGTACGGTGGGCGCTCTTACGGTGAGTCTTGCCTATACATACAGCCACTCGATTGACGACTCCTCGGACCGCGGCGATTCTGCCTTCGTGAACGCCTATGACATTGCAGCCAATCGGGCCAGTTCCACATTCGACATGCGTCATAACCTCGCGATCAGCTACGTGTATGCCCTGCCCTTTTTCAAGGGGACGACGGGACTGAAGCAGACGCTGCTCGGTGGGTGGCAGGTCTCGGGCATCACAGTCGCCCAGTCTGGTACCCCGTTTAGCGTAACCAACGGCACCCCCCAAGGCGATAACGCAGGTGTAGCCAATGGCACCGGCACGGGCTCTCGCCCAGATTTGGTCGGCAATCCTAGAGCAGGTCTCACATCAACGCAGGTCGCGGGGGACCGCGGACCTCTCGCTTACAATCCAGCCGCTTACGCGGTTCCGCAGGGGCTCACGTTTGGCGATGTCGGGCGTAATACGCTCACGTTGCCCGGACGGGTGAACTTTGACTTCGGCGCCTTCAAACAGTTCGCAATCAATGAGAGGATGGGATTTGAATTCCGTTGGGAAACTTTCAACGTCTTCAACCACACCCAATACAACCAAATCAGTGGAAACAACTCGAGCGGCGGCACGGGCGCGAGCGCTCCCATGGACACGATAGACCCAACAGCCAGCGCGGTCTTTCTCCATTTGACCGGTACACACGACCCGCGGATCATGCAGTTCGGTTTGCGGTTCTACTTCTAACGGGAACTGGAAAGAAGAGGGCGGTCCGACTAGGTCGGACCGCCTTTTTTTCAGATAATAGCCATCGCTTTTTTGTATACTCCCACCGCCCGTCCTGGAGGAGAGAAAAACACTATGAAACGCCGAACATTTATAGAGTCGTCGATCGCCGCAGCGGCAGTATTTGCGGCGCGGCCGTCGTGGGCCGCTGCAAGCGAACACGAGATCAAGAACTTGGGGCTACAACTGTATACGGTTCGCGGAGAAATGAAGACGGACTTTGATGGAACGATCGCGAAAGTCGCGGCCACGGGCTACAAAGAAGTGGAGTTTGCAGGGTACTTCGATCATTCGCCGAAAGATGTGCGTGCGGTGATCGACAAGAATGGTCTCACAGCGCCTTCCGCGCACATCCCTTACGATGTCGTGGAAAAGAAATGGCCTGAGACACTCGACGCGGCGCATATTGTGGGGCACAAATATATAGTTTGTCCGTGGCTCGACGAAAAGCAGCGAAATGCCGACGGCTGGAAGCGGGCGGCTGAGCTTTTCAACAAAGCGGGAGAAGCTAGCCAGAAGGCTGGGATCCAGTTCTGCTATCACAATCACTCATTCGAATTTACACCCGTCGAAGGCTTGGATGGACAGTTGGCGTATGACTTTCTGCTGACGAAAACAGATCCCAAGTTTGTGAAGATGGAAATGGATTTGTGCTGGATCAGCGTGGCGGGGAAAGATCCGCTGAGTTACTTCAACAAATACCCGGGGCGGTTCCCGCTGGTTCACGTGAAGGATTACGTCAACGATCCTAATGCCACGAGCAGCTACGCTGGAGCGACTGGCTCAGTCGAGTTTAAGGGGCGGCTAGCGGACGTCGGCAAGGGGACGATCGACTTCAAGAGGATCTTCGTGGAATCGGACAAGGGCGGCATCAAGCATTATTTTGTCGAGAATGATGACGCGAAAACGCCGTTCGAGGACATCAAGATCAGCTACGACTATCTGAGCGCTCTGCGCTTCTAGTTGCGGGCGATTCAGCATCGGGGAGGGAGCATCGTGCGCAAAGTGGGTATCTGTCTGGCCTGCGTTCTGAGCGCAGCCTTTTTATTGGTTGCGGCGCGAGCGCAAACGCCTGCGTGGAAGCAACTATTTAACGGAAAAGACTTAACCGGGTGGAAGCACGTCGGACCGGGGGATATGACCGTCGAGGACGGCTTAATCCGAACGCACGGCGGCATGGGGCTTCTTTATTGGACCGGTGGCAAGTTTGGGAATTGTCACATCCACGTCGTCTACAAGATGCGGGATTTCAATGACAACTCCGGAGTGTTCATTCGCATTCCGATCGAGCCGCGGGAGCCGTGGATGCCCGTGAACTATGGCTATGAAGTGCAGATTGACAATCATCCCGAGACCTCGAACGAAGACGAATATCACATCACGGCGGCGCTTTATTCGTTGACCAAGCCGCTCTCCAAGCCGGGCAAGCCAGGCCCGGAGTGGAACACGATGGACATCACGCTCGACGGGCCGCGCACGATTGTGGTTCTGAACGATGTAAAGGTTACCGATTACACCGAGGGGCAGCCCGTCCCGGAGCGGAAATTTGATTTTGAACCGCAACGAGGGCGGCGGCCGGATGAAGGTTACATCGGGTTGCAAAACCACAGCGACAACGACATCGTGTTTTTCAAAGAAGTCAGCGTACAGGCATTGAAGTGACTGCTTTGGGAAGAAGAGAGAGTCAAACCAGGAGGGTGAGATGAGCAAGAAAGGTTTCTCGCGTCGTGAGTTTCTGCAGAGCACGGCTGGGGCTACGGGTGCGCTGGCAGCAGCTCCGAGCATCTTCCTAAAGCCGGAGTACATTCCGTCGGCGCTCGAAAGAGTGGCTCCGAGCGACACCTTGCGCTTCGGCATCATCGGGATTGGGATGCAGGGCTCGGGGTTGCTAACGGCTGCCGTACAATTGCCGGGCGTGCAATGCGTGGCGGCTTGCGATTTGTATGACGGGCGGCACCTGTTAGCGCAAGAGATTGTCGGAAAGAAGATTCCGACGACGCGGCGCTATCAGGATTTGTTGGACAACAAGGAGATCGATTGCCTCATCGCAGCTGTGCCGGATCACTGGCATAAGCAGGTCGTAGTGGACGCCGTGAACGCGGGCAAGGATATCTATTGCGAAAAGCCGATGTCGCACTCCGCGGCGGATGGTCTCGCGATGGTGGCGGCGGTGCAGAAAACGGGACGCATCGTGCAGATTGGTTCGCAGCGCGTGAGTTCGGTGATTTGCGCGAAAGCCAAGGAGATGATTGCGCAGGGAACTATTGGAACCTTGACGTTGGTGGAAGGCTCGCTTGGGCGCAACGATCCTACGGGAGCGTGGGAGTATCCGCCTCCCCCGGATCTTTCTCCGGCGAATCTGGATTGGGATACTTGGCAGGGCACCGTGCCAAAGGTGCCGTTTAATCCAAACATTTTTGCGCGCTGGCGCTGCTGGAAGGAATACGGGACGGGGCTTGCGGGCGACCTCCTCGTGCATTTGGTTAGCGGCATGAATTTCATGCTGGGTTGGAATGCGCCGCCGAAAAAGGCGATGTCGCTCGGCGCGATCTTGCGATTCCCAGATGGGCGCAATATGCCGGACGTGCATGCCACGCTTTTTGATTACGGAAGCGCGCCGGTGTATTTGCGGCTTAATCTCGGTTGCGAGACTCCGGAGATTTACAGGTTCCAAGGATCGAAGGGCATTCTGGAAGTCACCGAATTTGCCATCACTTATTATCCACAGACGGGCGAGGACTCGGCGCCAAGTTACTACACCTCCGGATATCCGCAGAAGATGCGGGACGCTTACGTTGCGCAATGGCACGCAGAGCATGATCCGGTTCCCGGCAAGGAGCCGGTTCTGGAAGGGTACACGTATCGCGGCGACTCCTGGGATGACGAAAAACCGCACCTCTGGAGATACTTCCAGGGAGTCAAGAATCACCAGCAGGTTACCGAAGACGCCGTATTCGGTAATAACGCTGCACTGGCGTGCCACATGTCCAACGAATCGTACTTCCGCAAGAGCGCGGTCGTGTGGGATGCGGCATCGGAAACTATTAAATCTGCTTAGCAGCGCTCTTAAGCGGGCCGTCCGTCCGGACAGTTACAATTGAGCCACAGCGCAACTTCCGCTGGAGCACTGGGTTTTATACTGAAGGTGTTTCATCGAGGAGCGTCGCAAATGCGCAAAAGTTACATAATTGGATTGGTTTTGCTGGGCCTGGTGATTGTGTTTATGCCGGCTCGTTCGTCGGCGCAGATCAGCGTTGGCGTCGCCGTACACATAGGTCCTCCAGCGCTGCCTGTATACGAGCAGCCGATATGCCCGGGTGCGGGATACCTGTGGACGCCGGGATACTGGGCTTATGGCCCGGATGGATACTATTGGGTGCCGGGAACTTGGGTTATGGCGCCAACGGTCGGCTTCCTTTGGACGCCTGGATATTGGGGCTGGGGCGGCGGCGGATATTTTTGGCACGCCGGCTATTGGGGACCGCACGTTGGATTCTACGGCGGCATTAACTATGGATTTGGGTACGGAGGAGTTGGCTTCGTTGGCGGACGCTGGAATGGCGGAGTGTTTGCCTACAACACAGCGGTGATGCACGTAAATACGACGGTGATCCACAACACTTATGTAGATCGCACGGTCGTTAACAACGTCACCGTGAATAATCACGTGAGCTACAACGGCGGGACTGGCGGAATCAGTGCCAGGCCAACCTCGGCGGAAATGGCGGTCGAGCATGAGCATCACATTGCTCCAACCGAGATGCAGACGCAGCACGAGCACACTGCCAGTACGAATCGTGCGCTGCTGGCTTCCGAGAATCATGGCAGGCCTGCTATCGCGGCAACCGCACGGCCCGGCGAGTTCTCAGGCCATGGCGTCGTGGCAGCACATGAATCTTCGCATCCCGGTTCGCCAAACGGTGGTGGCGGGCACCCGAACAACGCAGCAAATCTGCACAAAGCGGACCGTCCGCCTTCTAGCACGGGAGGTGGGGGGGCCAACGGTTCGCACACGAACACGAATACTGTGAACGCCTCGCATGTGAACAATGGGGCGAACAATCCGCCGAAGAACCAGTCGCATCCGCAGAACAAACCTCCGGCGCAAAACAAACCGCCTAAGGAAGAAGGCAAACCGCACAAGTAGTATCTGCAAACAGAGGAGAACATGGCCCCAGGCGCGCGACTCCGCGTCTGGGGCCATGTTTATTAGGATTCCGGCAGCGGAGGGCAGCCGGGGAATTCGCGTAGAGCTGTGTTTCCGATGTATTGAAGATCCTCGATGCCAATTTTGCTGGTGTAGAAACCATCGCAGGTGAACCTCCGCAAGAAGGCGAAGAAGACTACTCCCTGGCTTAGCGATGAATCCTGCTTCGCGTTCTTGCGGAAAGCGATCAGGTCCAGGACCTCTTTGCGCTGCTCCGCAGTGCAATCCAGAAATGCATTGGCATAGCGGTCGGAGCAGAAACTGTCCAGCCATTGAAGCCCGCCACCGAGGGCGAGCTGATACTCCTCGTTCTCACTTGTGAGGAGGTCGATGAATTCCGGAGCGCCGGCTTCCACGGCTCCCCCGGACTTTTCGTCTTTCGGGATGATGGTTTCGCAGAGCATGAGGAGCATCTCGTACTGGTGGGGGGAGAAATACTTCGGCGCATATTTCCCCGCAGTCGACGCGGCTTTTTCGTTGTGAACCACTTGGTGAGCGTATTCCGCTGCTTTTGCGGGGATCACCTGCAGCACGGAGCCACTCACGGCACCTACGGCCAGCGTTCTCAGGATGTCGCGGCGCGTTACGGAGTTTTCAGTCATAGTTCGTCTCCCAGAAGTGCTCCCGCTGGTTCTGGCCCGGCTACAAATTGCCTTTCTTTGCTTCGTCGAGCAGGTATTCGGACGCACGCCACGCTAAAGCCATGATGGTAAGAGTGGGATTCTTATCGGGATTAGTGACAAGCGGCGCACCATCCATGACGAAAACATTTTTCACGTCATGCGCCTGGCAGAAGCCATTCAGCACCGAACTTTTCGGGTCGGCGCCCATGCGCGCGGTGCCAACTTCGTGGATGATTTTTCCGCCTTCCGCGATGCCGAATGGGCGTTCACCGCTAATGGGCGTCTTGGTTTTATACTCGCCGCCGGCCGCTTCGATGATGGCGCGAAATGTTTCCTGCATGTCCTTTGCCTGCCGAATTTCGTACTCGCTCCACTTGAAATGGAATCGCAACACCGGGATGCCCCATTTATCGACAACGTCGCGGTCGATTTCGCAGTAGGTGTCTGGATTGGGAATCATTTCGCCGCGTCCGGCCATACCAATGCCGGTGCCATAGACTTGTCTTGCGCGCTTTTTCACGCTGACGCCGTAGCCTTCTTCTTCATGCAAGAGATGATTAAACTCGCCGATGCCAGGCATCTCGCGGCCGCCGCCGAATTCGATGTGATAGCCGCGGGGAAAATCATTTTTGCGATCGAATTTCCACCAGGGGATGTACATGTGCATGCCGCCGACGCCATCGTGATTGTGCGGGGGCATTTTCTCGAGCTGCGGGATAATCCCCCAGCCATCGCTGCCGACGGAATCGGTGAGGTATCTGCCGACGGCGCCCGAGGAATTGGCGAGACCGTTGGAGAATTGCGGGGATTTGGAGTTCAAAAGCAATCGTGCGGACTCGCAGGCACTGGCCGCGAGAACAACCGCGCGAGCGTTCACGCGCTTCTCGGTGCGCGTAGCTTTGTCGATGTACGAGACGCCTTCGGCTTTGCCGTCCTTGCCGAGAATCACCTCGCGCGCCATCGCGCCGGTGATCATTGTGAGTTTGCCGGTCTTCATCGCCGGAGGAATCATCACCTGGCTGGAGCTGAAGTTTGAGGCGGTGACGCAGCCGCGGCCGCATTGGCCACAGTAATGGCAGGGAAGTCGGCCGTTCACGGATTTAGTGAGGATCGCGAGCCGCGAGGGAATGCAAATAACACCGATCTTGTCGCAGGCCTTCTTAACGATGAGATCCGTGCATCGTGGTTTCGGCGGTGGCAGAAACATGCCGTCGGGAGCACTCGAAACATTTTCGTGGGTCCCGAAGACGCCGATGTAAGATTCTACTTTGTCGTAATAGGGAGCGAGATCTTCGTAGGTGATCGGCCAATCGTCGCCCAGGCCGTCCCGCGTGGCCGATTTGAAATCGATCGGCGCGAACCGCAGCGCAATGCGGCCCCAATGATTCGTGCGGCCGCCAACAATCCGCGAACGGAACCACTGAAAGTTTGACCCGGGAGCGGAGGCATATGGTTCGCCTTCGATATTCCAAGCGCCATTGGGAGCCAGGAATTCGCTAAAATTTTCTTCCGCACGGCCGCCCACACCGGCACCGCGGTGCGGCAATTCGTAAGGCCACATCAGCATCTTGAAATCTTTTTCGGGGAAGACGGGAGGGCCGGCTTCGAGCAACGCGACGCTGAGGCCGCCTTCTGTCAGAATTTTCGCGGCTGTGCCGCCTCCGGCGCCGGAGCCAATGACGCACACGTCATACATCTTCGGCGAGCGAATCACTTGAGACATTTCGTGGACCTCGAGTTACAGCTCGTTTTGCTTCATTTGAGTCACAGCGTAATCACAAGCGCGCGCGGTCAAAGCCATGTAGGTCAACGAAGGATTTACGCAGGCGCTCGAAACCATGCTAGCGCCGTCGGGGAGGAAAAGGTTCTTTACGTCGTGCGCCTGATTATGTGCATTCAGGACGGAGGTCTTCGGGTCGCGGCCCATGCGGGCTGTGCCCATTTCGTGGATGCCGAGTCCTGGCGGCGAAGGTTTCTGAAACACGGAAATTTCCGTGGCGCCTGACGCAGCGAGAATTTCCGCGGCCTGGACGGCGATGTCCTTTGACATAGTCAGTTCGTTCTCGCCCCAAGCGCAGTGAATCTTTATCGTGGGGATGCCCCAGGCGTCGACCTTGCCCTTTTCAATTTCGACGTAATTGCCGTGATTCGGCAGGCATTCGCCGAAACCGCCGAGACTCATGCGCCACGGACCGGGCATTTTCAGAGAGTTCTTGAATTCAGGGCCTAGACCGACCATTGACGCGCCACGCGACCAGCCGTCGCGGCTGCCGCCGCCTTGGTAGCCGTAGCCACGCAGAAAATCCGGCTGCTTGGTTTTTACATTCCTGAACCGCGGAACGTAGATGCCATTGGGGCGATTACCGAAAGGCATTTTGTCTTCGTGGCCGGGCATTCTTCCACTCGCTCCCGCACCCATGTGGTGGTCCATAAGGTTGTGGCCGAGCTCACCGCTGCTGTTGGCGAGGCCGTTGGGAAACTCGGGAGTCGCGGAATTGAGAAGAATGCGCGTGGACTCGAGAGTGGAGGCGCAAACAAAAAAGACACGCGCTTTGAATTCGATTTCGTTCTTCGTTTGCGAATCAACAACATTCACGCCCGTGACGCGGCGCGTCGCCGAATCAAAATTCAAGCTGCGAACCACGCTGTAAGGCCGGATGGTAAATTTACCGGTTTTTATCGCCGCCGGGAGAGTCGAACTCAAGCTGCTGAAATAGGACCCCGTAATGCAGCCACGGTGGCAGACGCCGCAGTAGTGGCAGGCGGCGCGTCCTTTGTGCACACGTGTAAGCACAGCGGAACGGCCGATGGTCATCATGCGGTCGTCGAAATGTTTGGCGAGAGCGGCGCGAACGTCTTGCTCGACGCAGGTCATTTCCATCGGCGGAAGAAATTTTCCGTCAGGCAATTGCGGCAAGCCTTCAGCCTGGCCGCTGATGCCCGCGAACTCTTCGACGTAGTCGTACCAGGGGGCGATGTCCGCGTAACGGATCGGCCAGTCCACGGCGACGCCTTCTTTTAAGTTGGCTTCAAAATCGAGATCGCTCCAGCGGTAGCTCTGACGGCCCCAGGTGAGAGACTTCCCCCCGACTTGGCGGCCGCGAATCCATGCAAAGTGTTTGCCTTCTTCGCAAGTATAGGGATTGTCCGCGTCGTTGACGAAAAACTTGTTGGAGTATTCATCGCAGGCGTAATAGCACTCGCGCTGGATAGGCTGAATCTTCATCCGGGTGGCGTGGTCATCCCAGCCGCGGTACTTAAGCTCCCAAACAGGAACGTGCTCGACGTAATCGCGTTCTGGAACGATGCTGCGCCCCGCTTCAAGGACCAGCGTATTGAGGCCTTTTTCCGTGAGCTCTTTCGCCGCCCATCCTCCGGTGATTCCCGAGCCGATAACGATTGCGTCGTAGGTATTGGCCGCCATGCGAGTCTCCCTTAAGCCTTTTTCTCTGCCGCTACCGGAGCGCAACCGTGCTGGGCGCCGGGGATAATTGTCAGTCCAAGTTCGCGCGTGAACCCAACTTCGGAGGTGTAATAGCCGTGAAGCGTGATGCCCTTGAACACCACGAAGAAATTGCCTCTCAGTTGTGTGTCCCAATCGGGGACGGTGTTGCCGTGACGGGCCGGCCGGCCAGCGAGCATGCCGACGGCTTCGTCCAGCGCGCGCATCAGAGCGAGCTGCTGCGCGGGAGAAGCATCGATGAAGTCCTTCCCATACAGTTCGTTGCTTTGCTTGTCGACGCCGGCGAGCCCATCGAGAAAATGGTTGCGGTCGTCTTCCGTCGCCCATTCGGTGAGGATTACATCGATGAATTCGTTCACGCGCGCACCCTTGGCGCCGGGGGTGTCGGTCTCTGGAATGATGATTTCGCTCATAAGAACAACCGTGGCGTTTTGGTGCGGATTGAGCGTGCGCAGCGCATATCCCGAGGCGGGGTGCGCTTCCTGAAAAAAGGCGAAGAGCTCCGGTGCGGCACCTGTGGCAATAGCACCGGTGGCAAGAAATTTCAACGCATCACGCCGTTGCATAAAACCTCCCTAATTCGTTTTCTTCCGATGCATCATCCTTCGAGAATTTCTTTGCGGACGTTTTTCAAAACATAGGCCGCGCGTTCAACGCCGACTTCCCCCGATAGGATGGGATCTTCATTCTCGATGCTGAGGATGCCTTCGTAGCCGATGTCCATATAGGCTTGCACGATGGACTTCCACAGACTCGCACTGTGGCCGTAGCCTACGGCGCGGAAAGTCTCCGAAGCATTGCCGAGATCGCTAGTTGCGAACGCGAAATTCAAAACGCCATATTTAGCGACGTTCTCTGGGTAAAAGGTCGTGTCCTTCATGTGAGCGTGATAAATCGCGCCTTGTTTGCCCAGGAAATGAATCACTTCGACGGGGTCGCAGCCTTGCCAAAATAAGTGGCTCAAATCGCAGTTCGCACCGATCTCTTCACCGACCGCCTCACGCAGCTTCAGAAGTGTCCGCGGATTGTAGACGACGAAATTAGGATGCATCTCCAGCGCGATACGATGTATGCCATGCTCTCGAGCGAATTTTGCGGCTTCCTGCCAATACGGAATGACCTTTTCTTTCCACTGCCAATCCTGCATCTGCGCATATTCAGGAGGCCAGCGATAGGTGATCCAGTTTGGCTGGGCGTCCGTCGGCGTACCCCCGGGGCAGCCGGAAAAACCGACGATCACTCTTACGCCCAGCCGCTCGGCAAGTAACACCGTTCTTCGAAAGCTCTCGCGATCCTGCTGGGCATGTTTTTCGTCCGGGTGAACGGGATTGCCGTGGCAACTCAGCGTGGCCACCTGAATGCCACGATCCGTAAATTTTTTCTGCCAGGCCTTGGCCTTGGCGGGGTCTTCAAGAAGTTCGGCCACCGGGCAATGTTTCGTGCCTGGGTAGCCACCCGTGCCGATCTCCATCGCTTCGAGACCGAGCGCGCTTACCTTGTCGAGCATTTCGTCGAGAGAAAGGTTGTCGTAGACGGGATCGAAAACGCCGATGGGAATCTTGCGCTTCGCGGTCGGAGAAGCCGTCGATTGCTGCCTCGACATGGGAGCAGCGTCGACACTCGCACGGGCAATGGTGTCCCTCATACCGGCTCCTCCCGGAACGGCCGCAGCCAGCAAACCTCCGCCGGTCGCGGCGAGAAATTGCCTTCGGTCAACCGATTTACTAACTCGCGAGCTGCGCATGCCAACCCCCCAGAAGTGTCCCTCTCACCCCGGCCAAATTACGGCCCGCGGCATTATACGCTTCCTGAGCGGTGGGGGAAGTCACAAAATCGTTTTTTGTAGGGATGAACAATAGAGGGCACGTTAAAGAGCGGTAGTTCGAGGAAAGCATGAGTGAACACGCGCGCGCCCGCAGGGAGCAAACCGTGGCAATCTTGCGCTTAGGTCTTCCTGCGCGTCAGTGTATCCAGGGCGGGGATAGATACAGCGGTTGTCACAACGCGTTCAGGCGGCATTTTTTTATTTTGAATCGCGTCGACGAGCATTTCGATAGCCTGGCCGGCATTCGGCGGAACAAAGACTGTCGCGGCGAGCAAGCCGCTGCGCACCCAAGCTTGTCCCGTTTTCGGCAGACCATCGCAGCCGGTGAACGGCAGCTTGAGCCATCTTTCGCGCTCGTCCTCGTTCGTAAGCTCTTTGAAGGCATCCCGCGCACCCATGGCCATGGAGTCATCTTGCGCGCAAATGAGGTCGATGGCCGCGCGTTGAGAAGTCGTCAGCTTGAGCCACGATCGCACGGACTTTTGCGCGCTTTCCTGAGTCCACTGAGCCTTGAGCATGGTGACCTGCACGCTCGCGGGCTTGGTTTCTTGCATGCCTGAGGTTCGTTCTTTCGCTGCGGAGTTCTCCGAAGGCCCCTGAATATAAAGGACGGAACCTCCGCCTCGGAGCAGAGCGGCCATCTGGCGCCCCTGGATGCGACCAATCTCGACATGGTCGGAACTAATTGAGAAGAGCGGCGCGGTTGAAGTCTTGCGTAATTCCTCGATGTAAGTCGCATCGCGATTCAGAATCGCCCAGCCGATGCCGGCGCTGACCGCAGCCTTCGCGACCTGCGGGAGTGCAGTGCCCCCGACGGGCTCAAAAATAATGGCATCCGGGCGCAACTCCTTCGGCGCCTGGATGGCCTTCAAGACTTGCGTGCTCTGGTTGATAGCGTCGTTTTTAGCGTGGATGATCTGCACGTCGACGCCTGTTTTGCGCGCGGCCTGCTCCGCGGATTCCGACTGCTCGATTTGGTAGTCGTTATCGTCGGTGGTAAGAGAAACAACGAATTTAAGTTTTTTCATTCTCGTCTCAATAATAGATGAGTCTATTTCACCACAAAGGACGACGTGAAAGGAACAGAGGCTGCGGGATTCGTGTTCAGCCTGCTATCAGTTATGAGCTAGTTATATTCGCAGGCGCGATGGCCTGGAAGGCTATTGCTTTGCGAAGGCATCGAGCGCAACGCTCAGACGATCGAGACCGGCGCGCAGGGCTGTAGTCTCGCCACCGATGCCGATCCGGAAGTGTTGCGGCATTTCAAAAAATGTGCCCGGTACAACGGTCGTTTCGTACTTTTCGCGCAACAACTTGAAAAATGCGTCGGGATCTCCATGGATAAGGCGGGGGAAAAACACCGTCCCGGCGGGCGGGCGGAAGCATTCGAGATCGCTCCGTGAATCGAGAAAGGAATCGATCACGGCGCGATTGGTGGCGAGGAGCGACTGCGCACGCTCGAGAAATTGTGCCAGATGATCGAAAGCGATCACGGACATGCGCTCGGCGGCGTGCGCCGCGACGGCTCCATACAAATCATTGAGAAGCCACATGCGTTTGGCGAGTGGAGGCGACGCGAGCACCCATCCGCATCGCAACCCGCTCAAGCCATAGACTTTCGTCAGGCTGCTGGTAACGATAAAAGGGTTGTCTCCCGAGTGTGCAATGGATTGGCCGATGCTAAAGGAATATGGTGCACCGGGATCGAAGAGCATATCGAGGTAGACTTCATCCACGAGCACGCGGGCGCCAACACGTTGAGCCATCTCGCCAATCGCGCGCAATGTCGCTGCCGGTATCAGCGCGCCGCTCGGGTTATGTAGGTTGCTTAGGACGATAAGGCGCGTTTCGCTTGCGATTGCGCGCTCGATTTCCGAGAGTTCCAGTGCGAATCCGGTTTCAAACCGCCGAGGGATTCGCTTCACTCGCGCTCGCAGGTATTGCGCGACGTCGAGCAGCGGCCCATACACGGGCTCCTCGATCAACACTTCGTCACCTGCATCAAGCACCGCGGCCATAGCCAGGTGATTCGCCATCGACGTGCCGGTTGCTGCGACCACGCATTCCTCGGGCACGCCGTTGTGGCGCGCCAGCCGCTGCTGGAGCGGTCCGTTGCCGTAAGCGCCCGGTGCGGTAATTTCCAAATCTTCGAGGCGCACAGGAAACTCGGGCAAGGGCACGCTGATCAAGCCGCTGGTCGCAAGATTAAAACA
>Ga0207136_1030_pt1 | contig 35636 bp, 26 predicted proteins | sample Alteio_BWMinHeat_8_FD_153552 | JGI IMG/M metagenome (GOLD analysis project Ga0207136, IMG submission 153552) | Enriched cells from forest soil in Barre Woods Harvard Forest LTER site, Petersham, Massachusetts, United States -... | ecosystem: Environmental > Terrestrial > Soil > Temperate forest >...
TCGGTGCCGCCGCTGGTGAAGACGATTTCTTGCGGGCGAGCGCCGATTAGGGCGCCGACTTGTTCGCGCGCGGTTTCAACGGCGGAGCGGGCGCGCTGGCCGGGCGTGTGGATGGAGGAGGCGTTCGCAAAATCGGCAGAGAAATAGGGAAGCATCCTGTTGAGGACTTGGGGCTCGACGGGTGTCGTGGCGTTGTAATCGAGATAGACGCGGATCATTGGGCTGCTCTCAGGATACTACTAGAGGACGGACAGTGAACGGCAGAGGATCGGGAGAGGGGAGGGGGGCCCCCCCCGGGTTTTAGAAATTCGGATGGCGGGCAGGCGACGACCGCCTTGGATTTGCGGGATTGCCTAAAAGTGCCGAAGGAACGAGCGACCGGCCTTAGCCCTTGGGCTTCACTCGCAATAAAAATGTGGGCGCCGATATGCGCGGACGGAAGTGTGCGGCGTGCCCTTGGTTGCTTAGGGTAAGCCCTGCGTAGCTCTGGGTAGAGAGGAAACATGGAGAATGCTGGCAGGAAAAACGATGCGCTGTCTACTATTTATTTAGGTCATTGAGTCGGTATTCGAATCAAGGCCGAAAATTCGAATGAGACTGCAGAAGTGGCGAGGGCAGAAGGAGTTGGCGGAAGTTGCCTGGTTTGATATGACTGTGGAAGAGTGTGGAAAGCGCGAAAAGCCAGCGCCAAAGACCGGCAATAGGACGGCTAGATAGTGCTGAGTTTCCGATAAGCCGGGTGAAGCGGGACTTTTGAGCACGGGGCACGAACGGGGAATGGGTTAAAGAATTGCTGTGTTCTTACCCGGCTGCTCCTGCGGCTTTGCTGATTGGCACGCGGGCGTGGATCGTGGTTCCACGGGCGGGTTGTGAATCGATCGCAAACGCTCCCTTTACCAGTCTTAGCCGCTGCTCCATTCTGATCAGACCAAGCCCTCGACCCTGTTTTGCCGCATCAAGGTTAAAGCCAGCGCCCGAGTCGCTAACAGTAAGATGAATCTCATCCGACGCACCCCACAATTGAACGTCAAACTTCTGGGCCCCGCTATGCTTCACCCCGTTGTGCAACGATTCCTGTAGAACCCGGAAGAGGCAAATGGTAACGTCCGGCGGCACGAGACTGGGGAGACTGTGGTCCGTGAAGTTAATTTCCACCCCCTTTCGCTCCGCGAATTCCTGGCAGAAGCTTCGCAATACTGCAGCGATACCGAGATACTCCAGCCTGGGAGAATACAATTCGTGCGCCGAAGCCTTGACATCGGTCAGTATCTCCACAGACTGCTTCCATACCGCGCCCATGCGGTTGAGAAGCCCAACACATTGATTGGGCAGGTCGCTCTTGAGCTGTTCGATGCCAATTGCCAACAGAGCAAGACGCTGACCGATGTCTTCGTGAAGGTCTCTGGCAATCCGGCTACGTTCCCGCTCTTCTGCCTCAATCACTGTGCGGGTCATAGAGGAAAGAGCTTCTTCCGCCCGCTTGCGCTCGGTGATGTCCTGCAAAATACAAGCAACGCGGTCTACGCCGCCGGGGCCTTCGATTGGGAAGTTCGAAATGAATAAGTGCCGTTCGCCATACTCAGGATACATGTATCGCATCTCGTATCTGACGACCTTACCTCGGAAACACTCATCCAATTTTTCTTTGACGACCGTCTCAAAGACCCCCTTGTTCAATACTTCCGGGACTAAATGCCCCACGACTTGTTCCTTCGTCATGCTCCGATAGTTCAGAAACTTACGATTCGCGATCAGGTAGCGGTATTCTCGGTTCACAACCGCAATCATCTCCTCCGAACCTTCCACGGCCCTCTCGTATTCTCGCAGCTTTTCCTCCGCCAACTTGCGTTCTGTGATATCCAGAGACACGCCGAGCATTCGCTCGGGATGGCCCTTCGCCGCATAGTAGAACTCGCCCCGCGCTACGAGCCATCGAACTGTCCCGTCGGGCCGCACGACGCGAAACTCCGCCGCATACAGCTTCCGGTTCTGCCTTGCCTCTGCGAGCGCTTCTGAGACTTGCTGTCGATCGTCCTCATGTACGTAACGAAGGAATTCCTCCACACTTGCGGCATGCGTGTCGGACGGGATTCCGAAAATTGTCTGTAGGTCTCCGAACCAAAGATCTCGTCCGCTCTTGACATCCGATTCCCACGTCACCGCGGTCCCAGCTTGCATCGCCAAACGGAGCCGATCATTGGCTACACCGAGGCGTAAAACCAACTCGCGTTTGGCGAGATGCTCCTTTATATAGGCGGCACTAGCCAGACACACAATCGCGCCGATTGCGACCAGCAGGCGGAGCGTCCTCATACCAGGGTTTTCATTCCGATGGAACAACTCCCACCCGATAGGGATGGCGATCACCACCACCACGAACATCGCCCACGACGCCGCCTTTGAGACTTGGCCGCTATCAGCTCGGGTTGTTCGTACGTCAACTTCGGGTATCTGCCGTGCGCGAAGCGGTATCCACACAAACCAACAAACAGATGCGGTGAGGCCCAAACCATACAGCTTTCCATTGACGTACCCACCTGAGTCAATGGCAAGATTCGCGACTGTAGAACTTAGGGCGTAAAGCGCGGACGCGCCCACCAGATGAAGATAGATTGACTTCCAAGGGGTTGGCACTCGAAGGCCCAAAATACCCACACCTAAAACCAGCACCAAATTTTCTAGCAGGTAGAGGATGTCAAAGCGAAGAGCGTAGCTCGGGTGGGCACCATTCGAGAACAAGTACTGGTATGGAAAAACAGTGTAGCCGTAAAGAAAGCTCCAAAAAAACAGTAAAAGGAGAGAGTTGAAGATCGCCCGGTAGAGTTTGCGGTCGGATGCATCCAGGTGTGGAAAGGTAGCCACAGCTGCCATAAGCGGTACGATGTGGAAAAACAGCAATGGATCAGCGATCGAATTGTCAGGCACTTCAATGTGCAGACCAAGTTCGTAATACAGAAAGAGCCATTGGTCAAACGCCCAGAGGCCGTAAGCGATTGCGAGGAACAACCAGAATGGACGAGCCCCGAGCCTGTTCTCGATTCCGTTGCGGATGGCGAAGCAGGTCGCCAAAAACAGGAGAAGGAAATAGCTGATCCCGCTGTAGTCAACTAGAAAAGAACCTGGCTTTACGGCAAGCGAAAGCACGGCCTTGATGACTACAATTCCGATTAGCGCCGTCAGCCAAGAAGAAAATCTTAGCCCGGTACCAAGACTCGACGTGAATCCTCTCCTCATGATTTGAGAAGACCGTTCAACATGGAGACCACCGATCAATTGCGAAGAGAAATACCGCTTCACTCTTTCGTCGATCTTCGAAGGACTTAGATAGAAGCGCAAACTATCGCAAACACTAGCGTGTCACAAGCGTTATATACTTCTTTCCTCGCCAGCGGCAACTCGATATCGAATCCGAGTCGCACACGTTGAGGTCGACAGATCTCTTAGGAGCCGCGGCACTCTTTATAAGCAGCACGATCAACACAGCGATACTGCACATTGAGCACTTGGAGTGCAACCGTTAAAAGTTGCGACCGACGAAGCAATGTCGGTTAAGCGTTCGGCTTCAGCTGGTGGTCCTTGTGCTCGGAAACGCTGAAATCGGACATGTGAATTTCAGTGCCATAGAACAGTGTAGCTTTGGGGAATCAGGCTGACGTCCTCAGATGACGGAAAGCTGCTTTCGAACCAGAGCCGAGAACCCGTGTAACCAAGATAGCTGTATATACATCTATTTGGCATGAGCCAATCCTTCATTCCTGAGTTGCCGTGCATGTGCGGGAGCTTTCGCAGAACTGCGCGGGCGCTTACGCAAATGTATGAGGAGGCGCTGCGTCCTTTGGGGCTGCGGGCGACGCAACTGACGATGCTGCAAGTCCTGGCGCGAGCGGAGGAAGTGTCGCAGGGGCAGCTTGGGGAGATGCTGGCGATGGACAGCACGAGCCTGACGCGGACGCTAGCGATCCTGAGGCGTGCCGGTTGGATTTCCGAACAGCGCGGCGAAGACCGGCGCGAGCGGCGGATACGGTTGTCGTCGGCGGGGAAATCGAAGCTCAAGCGCGCGCTGCCTGTTTGGGAGAAGGTGCAAGGGCGGCTCCGGGGGAAGCTGGGGAAGCGGGAGTGGGAAAATCTCTTGCAGCTCACGCATCACGTAACAGAAATCGCCAAGACACAAGGAGGTTCGCTATGACTAAGTATGGAAAGATCACAGCAGGGTCACTGGCGGTATGGTTTTCCGTGGTTTTCTCGGCTTCGGCGGTGCATTTATTCAAGAACGGCTCGGCGCAGTTTGGATTGGGTGTCGCGGTAGCGGCTTTGGCGCCCATGATTGTGTTTTCGTTGTGGTTTGCAGCGTCAGAGGGATTTCGAAACTTTGCATTATCGTTGAACGCTACAATTCTGACCTCGGTGCAGGTGTGGAGGATTGTGGGATTGACGTTCCTTTTGCTGCAGGCGCGAAACGTGTTGCCAGCGATCTTTGCTTTGCCGGCGGGATATGGAGACATGTTCATTGGAGCCACGGCCGGGTTCGCGGCTTGGAAACTTGCGGAGCCCGCGCATCGCAACGGTTTTATTTTTTGGCAGGCGCTGGGAATACTGGACCTGATTACGGCCGTGAGCCTGGGTACGACGGCCGGTTTGATTGATCCTCGGGGCCCTTCGATGGGGCCGATGGCCGTGCTGCCACTCAGCCTAATTCCGACTTTTTTTGTGCCGTTGTTTGTGATGCTGCACATGATCTGCATCGCGCAGGCTAGGAGTTGGAAGGCGGAATCGCAAGTGCGGCGCCATGCGGCGGGGCCGTTGCAGCATCCTGCGATCTAGTGAGCCTCCGGACAATCGAAAAGACAAAGGACCTCCGACGAATGAGCGTCGAGGGCCCTGAGTGTTTTGACAGTCAGCTAGGTCGCGCGTTAGTGGTTTTCGCAGCGCGGAAACTGATCGCGGTCTTTTGCGGCTATGTCGGAAGTGACGCAGCCGAAAAATCCGACCAGGCCGGGTTGGCCTGCGTAGCCTAGATATTCGTCCGTGTCGAAAATGTCTTCGAGGCTTTTCAGAAGCGAAAAGTGGTTGAACGGAGTGTTGGAGACTGTGCCGGGCTTTAGGAAGGGCGAGAGAAGAACGGCACCCGTACGATCGCCGCCGTAATTTTCGAACGTGAGCGAGACGGTCGGGGTGATGTTGGTGGTCTGCGGAAAGGGCGCAAGGTTCGGGCCGGGCTGTTCGTTGCAGCAGAATAAGCCGGGTGCGAGGATGCTCAATTGGCCGTTCGAGCTTGCCTGGATGGTGAGTCCACCCTCATCGAAATTGATAACGATGAGGCCGTCGCGTTGGTAGGCCTTGGAGGCCTGGATCAGCGGGATCCATTTTTGAAGAAAGGCGTCCGCGGAGACGAGTCCGCCGGGCTGGCCGTTCTTGCAGGCGGCGTCGTGGCCGTCGTCGCAGAGATTTGGGGTGATGAACACAAAGTTGGGCGTGGTTTCTTCGCGAGCGAGGTCAAGCGGGAACTGAGTTAAGTTGACGACATTCTTCTCGCAATCTGGCGAATCGATGATGGAGTGGAAATAGACAAACGGATCATGGCGCGAAGCATACTGATCGCCGAGGGGGACGGAAGCAGACGGGGCTTGGGCGGATTGCGTGAGGTCGGCGTTATTGAGGACCGGATGGCCGCAGGTCGCTGATTCGCGAGTGGGATCGTTGCCCATGTCTCCCATGTAGCCGCGCCAGGTTTTGCCGACGGCGTTGAGTTGATCGGGCAACGTCTTGATCGAGGAAGGATAAACGCAGCCCGTGCCGATGGCTTGGCCGTCTGGCGTGACGCCGGTGAGAATGTAGTCGGCGTAAGTCGTACAGTCGTTACGCGTTTGAGGGGTGGCCGCCTGGCCGCTGAGCATGGCGATGTAATTGTCTAGGCTGACGTGGCCGGTGCCGTAATACTGGGTAAGCAATACGCCTTGGGTGGGGAGAGTCTTCGAAAGGTAAGGAGCTTTCGAATTGGGGCCGAAGGTGACGTCATAGCCTTCGTTTTCGAGAACGATTACAAAGACGTGTCTTATGCGGCGATCATGATCCCCATCCCAGGATGGAAACGGAGATTTTCGCGGACCAGGCCCAGCTATCGCCGAGCTCGTGAGAGTCGCGAGCAAGCCGGCGAATACGATTACAAAACGGAATGACTTCTTCATTTGTTCTCCATTGCCGAGGAATTTGGATTTATAGAGTCCGGCTGGCTCCGCCCCGCACGCTAAAATCCCGGAGAAGATTAGAAGGGTAGTGTTACGAGGCAATTACAGACACGTTGCATTCGATGTATAGCTGGGCGAAGCGAGCGAGGGGACTGAAGCTTCGCGGCGCGTCCCGGTGGAGCGGGCCGCAAGGAGAATTTCAGAAGAAAACTGCGGGGGAAACGTTAAAGCGGCGGCTAAGTTTTTCGATTTGATGTTTGTTGAGTTCGCGCTTGCGGTTGAGGATTTCCGAGACGATGCTTTCAGAGCCGAAGAGTGGCGCGAGGTCTTTTTGCTTGAGATTGTTCGCCACCATCAACTCGGCGAGGACTTCGATGGGCGAGGATGCGCGAAGGGGATAGTGTTCCTCTTCGTAAGCTTCAATCAGGACGGTCAGGAGTTCAGCGTATTTTTCTTCCGCCGCAGAGAGCTTACCGCGACGCTCGAGGTTGTAGAGCACCTCGGTGTAATAGTCATTCTGAGCCTCGGATGCGATGGGCTGGGGCGCGGAGAAGCCTTTGATATTGTATTTTTCAATCGCAATCGCAGTCATGTTTCCATTTCTCCCTGTCGTACTCTGCGTGGCTCAGAATGTAGCGGATGAATATTTTTTTATTTCTATAGTTGATCCAGGCGATCAGCCGGCACTTGTTGTGGCTGATATCGAAAACGACGCAAGTCCCAACGTTGTCTGAGTTCCTCCAGCTCTGCTTAACATCCAGAAAGTGCGACCAATTCGCGCCTTTGGCCAACGAGTACCAAGCGGACAGTGACGCGGCCCATTCTGGGTGTACCTCGGTGGCATCCCGGATTTTCTTCCGGCTAATTACGTGCACAAACAAATCTTCGCAAAGTGCGAAGATTCTGTCAAGCGCTGCCTCGATGGGAAGGGCGTCATTTTGGCCTCGGTCGTGAGATTGGGTGCTTCACTCGGCGCGGAGGGCCTCGACGGGGTCGACGGTGGCGGCGCGGCGCGATGGTAGATAGCTGGCTATGAAGGCGGTGACGATGAGGCCGAGCGTTACGGCGGCGTAGGTGATGGGGTCGACGGGATTGACGTGGAAGAGGAGCGAGGACATTAGGCGCATGACGATGGCGGCGGCCACCAGGCCGAAGGCGGCACCGATGCCGGTGAGGATGAGTCCGTGGCGGATGAACATGCCGGTGACGGACTGTTGTTGGGCGCCGAGAGCCATGCGGATGCCGATTTCGCGGACGCGCTGCGAAACGGAGCAGGCGATGACGCCGTAGATGCCGACGACCCCGAGGAGCAGGGCCATGCCGCCTGCAACGGCGAGCATGATGAGTGTGAACGACGTGCGCGCCATGGAGCGCGTGTAGAAGGACTCGAGGGTGTGAACACTCGATAGTGGAACATTGGGATTCACAGACCATACAGCTTCGCGGACTTCTTTCAGGAAGGCTTCCGATCCGGCGCGTTGGCTGCGAATCCCGAAACCTGTGTAGTTCGCTACGTCTTGCGCCTGACCCTCGAAGCGAACGCGCATGATGGGCCAATAGACCATGGACGGAGGAGTTTTGCTGACGCCGTCACCATAAACATTTGCAGCTACACCGATGATTTCGCGCCAGTCGTCGGTTGTGGCGACGCGAATGCGTTTGCCAATGGCGTTGGCGGGCGAATCCCAATACTCGCGGGCAAAATTTTCAGAAATGATGGCGACGGGAAGTGTCTTGTAGATGTCCGTCCACGTGAAATCACGCCCCGCGACCAAGGGAGTTCCTTCGGTTTCGAAAAAACCTGGAATGACGAAAGCGAAGCGGCGGATGGGAGGAATTTGGCCTTCCGAGTAAGCGCGATCCTGTGCGAAGACGAGGTCGTTGCTGGAGTTACCATCCATGGGAAACGAGGTTGAGATGGTGACGGCGGAGACGCCTGGAATCCCGGCGATTTTTTGGCGCATTGCGTCGAACGTGCGGACAACGCTTTCGTTGTCCTTGACTTGATCGTTTGGAATGCCGATGCGGAAGGTTTGGAGTTGTGTGGGCTGAGAGAAGCCAGGATTGATGTGCGTCAGCGCGCGGAACGTGCGAATCATAAGACCCGAGCAGATCAGCAGAACCAGCGCGAGGGCGACTTGCACGACGACGAGAACGCTGCGCGCGCGGTGCTGCTCGCGGCTTCCGCTGTTGGCGCGGCCGCCTTCACGAATGCCAGTGCTGAGGCGGACGCCTGCATATTTGAAGATGGGAATGCAGCCGAAGAGCACGCTGGCGAGAATGGAGATGGCAAAGGTGAAGAGAAGAACGGGACCGTCGATGCCAATTTCGTTGATGCGCGGAAGGCCATCGGGTGCAATGAGGACCAGGACGCGCAAGGCTGCGTAAGCAAGTCCCAATCCGATCGCGCTGCCAAGAAAACCGAGGATAACGCTTTCCAAGAGGAGCTCGCCCGCGATGCGGTAAGGGCTCGCCCCAAGGGCGGAGCGAACGGCGAGTTCCTGGCGGCGGCCTTCGACCCGAACGAGGAGGAGGTTGGCAACGTTAGCGCAAGCGATGAGCAGGACGAGACCGATGGAGCCCATAAGCACCCAAAGCGTGCTGCCAACGTCGCCAATGACATCCGTTTTCAATGGACGGAGATTCGGACCGATGCGGGCGTCGTCAAAAATCTTGGCACTGAAACCGGGAGGGGCGGGGAATGTCCGCGAAACGATAGGCAGCATTCGAGCTATGTCGGCGCTGGCTTGCTCCATGGTGACGGCGGGCTTCAGGCGAGCGATGCCTTCATAACTGAAATTGCCAAGATTGGTCTTGCTACGGTCCCATTTGAAGGGAAGGATCACGGCGGGATCGTTCCAATCGAGAAAATGAAAGCGTTGAGGAAGCACGCCAATAATTTCGCGTGGCTTGCCATCGAGTGTGATGGATTGGCCGATGACGGAGCTGGAACCTCCAAATTTCTTTTTCCAGAATCCGTAGGTGATCATTACAGTGTCGGGTGAGCCGGGCGAATCGTCCTGGCGCGTGAAGGACCGGCCCAGCATGGGCGGAATTCCGAGCAAGGGAAGGGTACCGTCCGTAACGTCAAGAGCGTCGAGGCGTTCGGGTTCAGCAAGGCCGGTGATGCTGACGGCATCCCGGTTGTAGATACCAACATCCTGAAAGGATTGGTTTTGTTCGCGATAGATGAAGTAGTTGGAGGGCGCCATGTTGAGGTCGGTGATGTTGATGCCGGGTGCGGAGTGCCAGACGCCGATCAATTCGTTGGGTTTCGGATAGGGAAGTGGCTTGAGGAGGACGCCTTCGAGGACGCTGAAGACTACGGTATTGCCGCCAACGCCAGCAGCCAGAGTGATCAGCATGATCGCGGTAAAGAGCGGGGCGTGAGCCAGGCGGCGGAAGACTTGCTTCAGATGCACTAAGAAAGTTTTCATTGTTAGAGATCCCCGGGTCGGACATTACGCAAAGAAGCTGCCTGACCTAACCCGCACTATTACATACGAAGAGGATGGGCGAATGTTCCGTATAGCTGAGGGGTAGGGAAACAAAATGGGTGGCAGTGCGTAATTTGGAAGTAGACGCTGAAGCTGGCGGACTATCGGGCGTATGCAGAATGGGCGGCGGGGTGTAGACTCGCGGCAAGGCCGCAAAAAAAGCCGCTAGTGGTGGGCGGCGAAGGAGTGGCAAGCGATGGGGCAATCGATCGCTTTTGGACAACATATAGCGAGGCCACCCATGTCGGCGCGCGTTGGGGCGGGGACTACGCCGAAAGTGGCGTCCGTGCCGTGGACAATTTGGTGCATGGTGGCGGGTGTCGTGTGCGGGACAATCGGCGGACCGTGGGATATTTCGTGGCACATGTCGATCGGTCGGGACACTTTCTGGACGCCGGCGCACATCATGATTCAGATGACCGGCGTGCTGGTGGGGATCGCGTGCGCTTACATGATTTTAACCGCGACCTTTGGGCACGATGCGATGACACAGGACGCTTCGGTGAAGATTTGGGGATTTCGCGGGCCGCTTGGTGCATTCATCGCGGTGTGGGGTTGCATCGCGATGCTGACGTCGGCGCCGTTCGACAATTGGTGGCACAACGCGTACGGGCTCGACGTCAAGATTGTTAGCCCGCCGCATACGTTGCTTTCGCTGGGTTCGCTGACGATCAAGATCGGCCTGATGGCTCTGATGGCCGGGTTGATGAGCCGCGCTACGCAGAGTGTGCGGCGGACACTTGGATTTCTCCTGCTTTATGTTGGGGCGACTTGCGTGGCCCAGATGGGAACGATTCTGACCACCAGCACATGGCCTAGCGAGATGCACAAAGCGGGGTGCTATCTGGCTGTGGCCATTGCCATTCCCGCAGTGTTGATCGCGCCCGCATGGGCGTCGCAGTTGCGATGGGGTTGCACCGCGGTCGCGGGGATTTATACGGCAATATTGTTGTCGTTTGAATGGATCCTGCCGTTGTTTCCGGCGGAGCCGAAGTTGGGACCGGTCTATCAGCACATCACGCATTTGGTTCCTCTGCATTTTCCATTGCTACTGATTTTTCCCGCGATTGCGCTGGATCTTTTGTGGCGCAAGATGGGGGATTGGGGAAGATGGAAGCTGGCGGCGGTGACGGGGCCGGTATTTGTGCTGAGTTTTCTAGCGGTACAGTGGCCGTTTGCGAATTTCCTGATGTCGCCCGCGGCGCGCAACCGGATTTTCGGAATGGGGTACTTTGCATATTTTGACCCGGCGAATTTTCTTTATGATCCGTACAAATTTAACGGTGACGAAACGGCCGGCCATTTCTGGAAGCTGATCGTGCTGGCGCTAGTGTTCAGCGTTCTTACCGCGCGGCTGGGATTGGCGTGGGGCGATTGGATGAGGCGGATGCGAAGGTGAGCTAAGAGTGTGGCAATTCCCGTTTCTCTCTAAACCACTCTTGAGTTGATCACGAATTGAATTGAGGAGCTTCATGCATCGACGGATGATCGGGATATTTGTACTTGTGTTGGTGGCGGCGCTGTCTGTGAGCGCGCACGTCGGAAGTTCGGACGTGTTTTTTGAAGGGGATGCCGGGCCGTATCACCTCTATGTGACGGTGCGCGTGCCGCAAGTGATTCCGGGAATCGCGGAAATTCAGGTGCGAAGCTCTTCGAACGATGTGGAGAAGATCGAGATTGTGCCGATGAGGTTGAGCGGGGCCGGGTCAAACTTTCCGCCGACTCCTGACGTGGCAGAGCGATCGAAACAAGATCCACAGTTTTTTACAGGGAGTTTGTGGCTGATGGAATCTGGTGCGCTGAAGGTGCGCGTTTCGGTGGAAGGCAGCAAGGGCAAAGGCGAACTTGCCGTGCCCGTGCCGGCGTTCGCACAGAGAACACTTCCCATGGAAAGGTCGCTGAGCGGACTTCTCGGATTTTTAATGGTGTTCCTGGCGGTGGGCCTGGTGTTTATTGCGGGAGCTGCGGCGCGTGAGGGAAATCTGGAGCCCGGAGAAACGCCGTCGCCGCTCAGGAAGCGGCGAGCGCGCATCGTGATGGTTATTACTTCTGTCGTCGTGCTGGGGATTCTTTTTCTCGGGAAAGCATGGTGGGGCGCGGAAGCGACGAACTACAAACGAACCGTCAGTTTTTTCAAGCCGCCGGTGGCCGAGGCGGAGCTCGAAAACGGGAACCGCTTGGTGATTCGAGCGAAGGGGCAGGACCCAGAATGGTTGAAAGAAGTGAAGATGGAAGACGTGATTCCCGACCACAATCACTTGATGCATCTGTTTTTGATCAGCGCACCGGGAATGGACCGCTTATGGCATCTGCATCCAGAGCGAGGCGAAGGCGGAGCGTTTATGGATGATTTGCCGCGCATGCCGGCGGGGCATTACGAAGTTTTTGCGGACATCGTGGACAAGGCAGGGTTTCCGTGGACCCTCGTGGGGCAAGTGGATCTTCCGCAAATCAGTGGGAAGCCACTACAGGGGGATGACTCGACTTGGACAGGACCGGGGTTGGCGGCACAGCTGGCCGATACGAACGTCGCGCAACTTGCTGACGGTGGTCGGATTTTTTGGGAAAAGGGAACTGCCCCGCTTGTCGCCAATACCGCGATGGTCTTTAAATTCAGAGTCGAGGATAAGGATGGAAAGCCCGCGAAGGATATGGAGCCGTACATGGGAATGGCCGGGCATGCGGAGTTCGTGAGTTCGGACATGAGCGTGTTCGCGCATATTCATCCGGCGGGATCGGTTTCGATGGCGGCATTGGAATTGGCGAGCGCAGGGCCTGGCGGAGAAGCCACCTCCAATGGGGCAAACATGCAAGGTGGAATGACCACGTCTGTGCAAATGACCTCTCCATCGCTGCAGCCTGAAGTGAGCTTCCCGTACGGCTTTCCCAAGGCTGGAGATTATAGGATTTTTGTGCAAATCAAACGTGCGGGGCAAGTGCAGACGGGCGTCTTCGACGCCCGCGTCCAGTAGCTTAGTCCGCGCCACAAACTAACGACAAGATGTCGCATTATGGCCATACTTTGTCGCTTGCCAGGCGCTTCCTCCCAGGCTTAAGCTGCCCGCAAAGATGACTCCTGACGGAGCAACCATGAAGCGCATCGAATTCTCTCTCCTCCTTGGGATTAGTTTTATCTGGGCAATGGCTGCGGTCCCTCTCGCCGGTGCACAAGAGCTTCCTAACCTGCCGGCGATCACTCCGCAGGATTTAGCATTGAAAGACAATCCGGCGGCAACCGGATCGCCGGCGATGATTCTCTATTACGCGATTGATACCGACAACAGGAATTGGACCGAAACACAGTCGATCCGCATTAAGGTGTTTCAGGACGAAGGAAGGAAATACGCCAACGTCGAAATCCCTTACTACGATAAAGAAAACCGCGTGGAGGAGATTCGGGCACGCACCGTGGGGCCGGACGGAAAGATATCTGAGTTCTCGGATCAGGTCTACGACCGGGAGTTAGTGAAGGCCAAGAAGGTCCGCGTGAATGCCAAAGTTCTGACGCTGCCGAACGTCCAAGTTGGCACCATCATTGAGTATTCCTACCGCCTGCACTACAAAGAAAAAATCCCGGACGTTTTCCGGCATCCGGAGGCGTATCTGATTAAGGACGCCTATACTTATCCGGCTGCGGAGTGGGAAATCCAGCGAAGTCTGTTTGTCCGCCATGGGCACTTTACTCTGCATGGAGTGAAGGGTGCGGCGATCGAAGACTTTTATGTGGCGCTGCCGAGCAACACGCACCGAAGTAAATTGCCCGACGGTACGATCCAAATCGACATTGACAACGTCCCGGCATTCGAGGAGGAGGAATACTCGCCGCCAGAAGAAAATCTGAAGATTCGAGCGATCATGTATTACGTGGTTGGACTTTACACCGAAGACGCTTATTGGATGGGGGTGGCGAAGCGCAAAGGAGAGCAGGTAGACAAGTTCATAGGAAAGTCGAAGGCCATTCAAAGTGAAGCCATGAGGCTTGTGCAGCCGACCGAATCTGACGAGGCAAAATTGCGCCATATTTATGAGCGAGTTCAGCAGATTCGAGCCGTCAGTTATGAAGCGGTGAAGACGGAAAAGGAGATGAAGCAAGAGAGTCTCAAGGAGAACAAGAGTGCGGAGGATGTTCTAATCCACGGGTATGCCTTTGCGAATGAAATCAATTTGCTTTTCGTAGCTCTTGCGAGGGCGACGGGGTTCGTGGCGTCTCCCGTCACGGTCAGTTCGCGCAAACAGGCTTTTTTTATGAAGGGCTACCCCAACGAACAACAGTTAAATGCCATGGTCGTCGTTGTGCGCCTAAAGAGCGGCTTCGTTTATTTGGATCCGGCAACGCGATTCTGCCCGTACGGTTTGCTTCCCTGGGAGGAAGCGGACGCCGGAGGTGTTTTTGAGGACTCCGTGTGGCCGAATGTTGCGACCACACCTGCTTCCAAGAGCAAGGATGCCATTGAGAGACGTGAGGCAGATCTGAAACTGAACAGCGACGGAGGGCTGAGCGGAAAGGTCATACTTCGGTTTTTTGGGCAAGAAGCGTTGAGCCTACGGTTAGGCGCGATTCGCGAAGATGAAGCGCAGCGCCGAAAGGAGTTGGAGGAATCGTTGAAGAGTATGTTCGTGCAAGGCGCGACCGTGAAACTGCTCAGGGTTGAAGGCTGGGAGGATTCTCAAGTTCCATTGAGTGTTGAATTCGAGGTAGAGGTGCCCAATTTTGCGGTTCCGGCCGGAAAGCGATTGATTTTGCCGCTAGGCGTCTTCCATTCGCACGAAAAAAATCCGTTTTCGACCGCCCGACGGACGCACCCCATCTACTTTGGGTACCCACATGAATCCTATGAGGAGGTTAGGCTCGATCTTCCTTCCGGAATAGAAGTGGAATCTCTGCCAGGGAACACGAAGGCGGACCAAGGGGCCGTTTACTATGAGGTTTCATCTAAAAAGGACGGGAACACGCTTGAAATCAAGCGCACATTTCGGATTTCTGGTTATCTCTATACGAGGGATCAATACAAGAACATGAGTGTGTTTTATGACCGCGTGTTGGAGGGCGACGCGCACCAGGCGGCGCTGCGAATCGCAGAAACGGCCCGCTCAAACTAACCTGCGACACCAAGCTTTCGTAGAGCCGCGCGCGGATCGTGATACAGTTTTCCTCCAACGCATTGCCGCGTGAAATACTTTGGGAGGAATCGGTGGCGTATCGGGATTTGCGCGACTTTGTCCAGAGGCTTGAGAAAGAAGGGGAACTGAAGCGGATTCGCGCGGAGGTTGACCCCATTCTGGAAATTACCGAAGTAACACAACGAATCGCGCGCGACAAGAATCGCATGCCGGATAGCGTGGGGCCCGCGCTGCTGTTTGAAAAGCCAAGGGGTTCGCGCGTGCCGCTATTGGTGAACGCGTTTGGAAGCGTGCGGCGGATGGCGCTGGCCTTTGAAGTGGGCGAATTGGACGAAGTGGCGGCGCGCATTCAAGGTTTTCTGAAGATGGAGACGCCCCAGGGATTCTTCGACAAAATCAAGATGTTGCCGAAGCTCGCGGAGCTGGGATCCTTTTTCCCGAAGAGCGTAAAGGCCGGTGCGTGCAAGGAAGTGATGCATCACGGTAAAGACATAAACCTCTTCGATTTCCCGATTTTGAAATGTTGGCCGCAGGATGGCGGGAGATTTATTACGTTTCCTTTGGTGTTCACGAAAAATCCAGAAACGGGAAAGCGAAATGTCGGAATGTACCGCATGCAGGTCTACGACGAGCGCACCACGGGCATGCATTGGCAGACGCAAAAGCATGGAGCGGAGCATTTCCGACGTGCGCGGGCAAAGAGTCCGGAGGGCCGTATTCCCGTGAGCGTAGCAATCGGAGCGGACCCCGCGACGGCGTTATCCGGCATGCTGCCGATTCCGCCGGACCTTGACGAAATGATGTTTGCGGGATTTTTGCGGCGCGAGCCGGTGGAAATGGTTCAGTGTGAAACGAGCGATCTAGAGGTTCCAGCCAACGCGGAGATTGTGCTCGAAGGCTATGTGAATCTGAACGAGATGCGGACGGAAGGGCCGTTTGGCGACCACACGGGATTTTATTCTCTTGAAGGAGAGTACCCCGTGTTTCACGTGGAGTGCGTGACGCACAAGAAGGATCCAATTTATCTGACGACCGTGGTGGGGCCGCCGCCGCAAGAAGACTATTACATGGGATACGCGGTGGAACGCGTTTTTCTGCCGGTGATGAAGATGCAGTATCCGGAAATTGTAGACGTAGCGATGCCCGCGGAAGGAATCTTTCACAATTTGATGATTGTAGCGATTCGCAAGTCGTACCCCGGCCACGCGCGGAAAATCATGAATGCAATATGGTCGCTGGGGCAGGCGATGTTCACGAAAGTAATCGTGGTCGTGGATCACGACGTGGATGTGCACAACTACAACGAGGTGGCGTGGAAAGCATTGTGCGCGCTGGACCCCGAGCGCGATGTCCAGTTTTCGTTTGGACCGATGGATACGCTGGACCACGCGTCGCGTCTGCAAGATTACGGTTCAAAAATGGGAATCGACGCAACGCGCAAATGGGAATCCGAAGGATTCATGCGTCCGTGGCCGGATGAAATAAAAATGGATGAAGGAACGCGCGCGCGTGTTGCGGCGATTTGGAAAACGCTGCAATTATAGGATTGCGTGAACGAGATGCGGATGATTGACTTCAAAGCATAACCGTCCCTCCGGACAGGCTAGAGCGGCAGGAAAATACAATTAGTTGTGGTTAGCATTAAAGCCATACACAATTTATAGTATCAACCTCCCCTAATACCCCAGAACTGCCTACGAATAGGGGTAGTTTTAAGGCAACTCCGGTACAGAATCCCTTGACGCTCTGAGGTTCTGAATGTCATAAAGCTTGCACGGGCCGCACCTCGAACCATCCGCAGCGCAGCAGGGGTGCACTTGGCAGTGGTGGGGTTTGGCGTCAGTTCGGGCGCCAGGGTGACGTTCCTCGTGAATGAATCGCGTGAAGTGATGAATGTGAGACAGGCGTCGCAGTATCTGGGGATCTCCCCGGATACCCTGTACCGTTACATCACTGAGGGCGAAATTCCCGCGTTCAAATTAGGTAATCGTTGGAAACTGCGTAAGACGATTCTGGACCGCTGGATGGAACGGAAAATGAGCCAGGCGCATGCGAGGCGCCGATAGTTTGCCGATCGTGAAGGCGAAAGAGGCCGAAACATGTTGGGAATGGGCAAAAAATCAAGGCAGCTGGTAGGGCTGGACATCGGCTCAAGCTCGATCAAAGCAGTCGAGCTGAAGGCCACAAAGGCCGGCTACGAGCTTGTTAGCTTTGGTATGGAATCGCTGGCGCAGGACACCGTCGTGGATGGCGCGATCATGGACGCGCCGCAAGTGGCCAACGCGATCAGCAAGATTTTCGACGCGCAGAGGGTGAAGACGAAGAACGTGGCGACTTCGGTTTCCGGCCATTCGGTGATTGTAAAGAGAGTGCCGCTTCCTTTGATGACCGAGGAAGAGTTGTACGACCGGATTCCTTCGGAAGCCAGCCAGCATATTCCGTTCGATATCGCCGACGTGAACCTGAGCTACCAATTGTTGGAGTCGATGGACGCACAAATGGACGTCCTGCTGGTGGCGGTAAAGAAGGACAAGATTCTGAACCACACAAACGTACTGGCGCAGGCGGGCAAGACGCCGGTGGTTGTGGACATCGATGCGTTCGGCTTGCAGAACTGCTTCGAAGTGAACTACGAACCGGACGCAGGACAAACCGTGGCGCTGCTGAACATCGGCGCGAGCGTGATGAACATTAATATCGTCCGCGGCGGAGTTCCACTGTTCACGCGCGACGTGAGCGTGGGCGGAAACCAATACACGGATGCGCTTCAGAAAGAATTGGACTTGAGCTTTGAGGATGCGGAGCGCTTGAAGAAGGGCGATACGCTCCCCAGCGTGACCGACGAGCAAAAACAACAGATTCTGCGCAGCGTCTCGGACATTCTGACGCTGGAAATTCAGAAGACGTTTGACTTCTTCCGGGCGACGGCGAGCGGCGAGAATATTCAGCGCATCGTCGTTGCAGGCGGAACCGCCCGCGTCCCTGGGCTGGTGGACTTGCTCAGAGAAGAATTTGCAATGCCTGTTGAGGAGTTGAATCCTTTCCGGAAAGTGCTCGTCAATCCCGGCCGGCACAGCGATGACCAAATCCGCGAGATGTCGCCGCGGCTGGCCATTGCCGTGGGTCTGGCACTGAGGAGCTTTGACTAACCATGATCCGCATAAACCTTCTCGGACAAATTCGGCCTAAAGCATCGCGGAGGCCAGTCGATACGGGGGCAGCGCTTCCTGTGCTTTTCATCGGCGCCGGCTTGATTCTCGGCGTTCTCGTTCTTGGTTTCCTCTACTATTCATGGCAACAGCAGCTCAATGCCGAAAACACCAAGATCAAGACCTTGCAGGCCCAGAAGACCGACCTCGAAAGTATCAAACAGCAGGTCGAGGCTTTTGATAAACAGAAACAGGTTCTGCAGCAGAGAGTATCGACCATTGAACAGCTGCAACGCGACCGCACCGGCGGGCAAGACCTGCTGGACATGGTGGCGAACACGGTTTCCAGAACAGAAAATCTTTGGCTGACGACCATGACCCGGAAGGGATCGACCCTGACGGTTGAGGGTTCTTCGGCCTCCGTCAACGCGGTCGCCAATTTCATCACGGCTTTGAAGCGCTCCGGCTATTTCCAGAAAGTAGAAATCAAGGAAACGAAGCAGGACGACAAGGCCAGCGCCGTGCAGACATTCAATTTCCAGTTGTCCGCTGAAATCACTCCGCCGCAGCCAGTTGTAGCACCCCCGGCGCAGGCGAAGCCGGCCAACGTGCCGACGAAGGCCGCGCCAGCCGCGACTCCGGCGAAGAAGGGATAAGGGACGACCATGGCCAATCCGTTTCGTGACATGTCGGTGTTCATGCAAGGTCTGGTGGCGGTAGCCATCGCGGTCGTGGTGCTCCTCCTGGGAGTGTACATTCCGCTGTCGCCAGTGGCCCAGGAACGCGATGCCGTCGACAAGGCCGTTCAGCAGCGCTCTACTTTGAATACCGAAGTGCAACAGTTGCAAGTTTATAGACAGCGCTATGGCGAATTGAAGCAGCAGATGGATGCGCTCTCGAAGCAACTGGACACGCTGAAGACCATCGTTCCGGAAGAAAAAGAGACGGATGAGTTCATCCGCCTGCTACAAGGCGCAGCGAGCGCTTCCAACGTTCAGCTTCGGCGGCTGACAGCGCAAGCGATCGTGCCGCGTGACTTTCACTATGAAATGCCTTTCGAAGTGCAAGCAGACGGGCCGTACTTCAATCTGATGGATTTTTTCGGGCGGTTAGGCCGGCTGTCGAGAATTATCAACGTTGGCGATTTGGAATTTGCTGATCCAGACAAGTCTAAGGTCACAAAGTATCCGATTCGGCCTGGGACCACGGTATCTGCAGTTTTTACGGCAACGACTTTCTTTACCAAGCCAGCTGACGTTGGACCGAGCGCCGGAGCACCCGGGGCGAAGTCCGCAGTCAAGCCGGTTGGGAAACCCTGAGCGGGAATGAGCGATCTATGCGTTCAGCACTAACTCTCGTACTAGGGATTTTGCTCGCGGCAGCCGCACCTGGGCTGCGTGCGCAGGCCAGTCCGGCTGCGCCGCAACCAGGCAAACCAGCAGCACCGGCAGCGGCGAAAAAGCCCCCAGCAAAACCCGCAACTCAAAAAGTGGCGAAGGCTCCCAAGCCAGCCAAGCCTGTCGAGGCCGCGGTGAATCCAGACGCGCCGAAGGAAGGCGAACAAGCAGCAACAACATCGTCTGCGCGGCGCGATCCGTTTGAGTCCCTCGTAGCGCGGCAACAGGCGCAGGCCCGCGCGACCTCCGTGTTGCCTCCGGGTAAAGCTGGTCTGCAAGTAAGCACGCTGCGGCTTGACGGCATCGTAAAAGCGCCGAACGGCATGATTGCCGTGGTAACCAACCCGCAGGCGCGCACCTATTTTCTCCGTGAAGGCGATCAGTTGTACGACGGACGCGTAGAAAAGATTGCGATGGATGGCGTTTCGTTCCATGAAATCGGGAAAGACGCGTTTGGCAAGCCTGTGGAACGCCAAGTGAACAAGAGAATTTACTCCAGTGCAGGAGAACAGCAATGAAGACGAATTGGCCCGCCTTTCGGTGCGGCTGCCTGATCCTCTCGAGCGCAGTGCTGGGCGTCAGCCCGATGCTGGCTCAGACGCAGGAACCCGCCGGCGCGACCGCGGCATCCGCGGTTATCTCGAGCGTGGCGATAACGCAAGCGCCACAACGCGCCAGTGTGCGTGTGGAGGGCGAAGGGCGCCTCGACGCCCATGTCTCGCGCATGCAGAATCCAGAGCGGTTGGTGCTGGACTTCTCCGGCACGCGATTGGCGGTCGATAAGACAATCATTCCGGGCGTGTCGGAACCTGTCCGCGACGTGCGCCTTGGGCAGTACCGGCCGAACGTTGCCCGCGTGGTCGTCGACCTGACTGGCGTGTCGCCTTATCAGATTTCGCATGACGGAACGGCGGTCGTGGTCCTTTTTGACGCGCAGCCCGAAGGCCCCAGTTCAGCGCCTTCGAATCCCCAGACTGTCACTTCGGAGCAAGAGCCGAAGACGCGTGCTGCCTTCGAATACAGCGCAGCGGCACCGCACACCAGTGCCCGGCCTTCAAGTTCCTTGCAGATTCCAGCTCCTCGCTTCGCTTTGCCCGGCGAACTGACCCAGCCCTCAGTCGTCCTCGCCTCTTTTGGCAGGTCGAATGAGCCAGCGCGTCCGGCAACAGCGCAAGATGCGGCGCAGCAAGCTGCTCAAGCGTCGAATGCGGCTGCCAATAGACTGGCGGCATCCTCGGCGCAGGCCCAGCAATCGCAAGCATCGGCCCCTCCCGCTGTAGTTGGAAAGTACACGGGAGAGCCGATCTCAGTGAACTTGAAAGACGTTGATCTACGCGACTTTTTCCGGTTGATCCACGAGATTAGCGGGCTGAACGTCGTGCTAGACCCCGCGGTCAAAGGGACGCTGACGATCGTTCTGGATGAAGTGCCGTGGGATCAGGCTCTGGATATCGTTCTCCAGAACAACGGTCTGGACAAGCAGCTCAACGGAAACGTGTTGCGCATCGCGACCCGCACCACGCTGAAGACGGAGGCGGAGACACAGCGCGACCTCGAAAAGGCGCAGGCGGAAGCCATTGCTCCCGTGACCGTAACGCGCGTACTGAGCTATGCAAAAGCGGCCACAATGAAAGACACGCTGAAGAAGTTCCTCAGCGCGCGTGGCGATATCCTTTCGGATGACCGCTCGAATCAGATTATCATTCGCGATATTCCTTCGGTCATTCCGACCATCGACAATCTTCTACACCAACTCGACCGCAAGTCGCAGCAGGTGGAAATCGAAGCGCGCGTGATTTCTGCCTCTCGCGCTTTCTCACAGGACATTGGCACGGAACTCGGATTTGCTGGGTCAACCACAGGGGGTCGTTCGCTCTACGCTGGTGCTCCTCAGGTTGGCGCCAGCCCCATTGTGACGGGAACAGGTCTTCCTCAGCCGCCAGTCATCGCTACGCCAACCGGCGGGTCCGGCGGATCTAGCACGCCCGGCATTCCGTTAGCTACGAGCCTGGGAGCTGGTGTTCCGACGAGTGGCCTCTACTTCGGTCACCGTTCGCCCAACTTCGCCATCGACTTCTTTATCACGGCTGCGGAAGCCAAGGGCGTTGGCAAGCTGCTCTCCAAACCACGCATCGTGACGCAGAACAACGAAAAAGCGGTCATCAAGCAGGGCGTCAAGTTGCCCATTCAAACGACCATCAACAACACAATCTCGGTGCAGTTCATCGACGCCGTGTTGCAGTTGGAAGTGACGCCGCAAATTACCATCGAAGGCACAATTTTCATGGACGTGCTCGTGGAAAATACGCAGATCGATCAAGGTATTCCGCGCGTACAAGGTATCCCGGCGCTGGACACGCAGTCCGCGCAGACCAAAGTGTTGGTTCCGGACGGCGGTACGGTCGTGATTGGCGGAATCATCGTCAATACACAGAACACGAACATCTCTGAGGTTCCACTCGTCGGCAGCTTGCCACTGATCGGAAACCTCTTCAAACGGACAACCGTCTCGATCCAATCGCAGGAGTTGCTGTTCTTCCTGACACCCAGAATCATCCCTGGGTAATTTGGACCGAGTGCTCCTGGGCCGCATGGCTCGCAGGATATACAGAATCTTCGGTTTGGCTTGGATAGAGGCCGTCCTCTTAGGCATGTCTGCGGTGTCCTAACGCGGCGCGTGCCAAAAGCAGGACGGCCTTTCGATTGATGGGCTGCACCCACTCGCAGTTCGACTTTTAAACCTTTCTTTCGCAGCTTCGCGGTGGAGCATCCATCCGCACGCGTGACGCTCGATGGTAGGAGACTGCTCTGTGCAAAGGCCCGCTAGTGAAGACCAAGGCCTCTTACTAGCGCCAGCTCGTCCACTATAGAGAGGCGTTGCCCGAGGGAATCACTAGAAACCTAGTTAGGAACGCCGCGCCTGAACGAGAACGAATAAACAGTTTCTCTTGCTGCAAGCGTCGTCTCACCTACCGATACGGGACCGTCCCGATGGCGCGTTGGTTTTGGGCCTGCAGGACTCCCGTCGCGCCACTGGTGAGTCCAAGAAACGAGCCTAGGCCCGCAGATCCGCTACGGCCAGCACCCGAAGAGGCAATCCCATGGGGACTCTAGATGCGTCATCTGGGGATAACAACGGATGAAAAAGACGGCTGCACAAATTAGAAAGAGTAGGCTGATGCGCGTGCCGAATACGCGAGCCGGTAAGCTTCGCAGGGCCACGGCGATGGCCACACCGAGGATCACCACACAGGGATAATAGTAATAATAATAGAGGCCGCTTTGCGGCGTTACAGTCCACTGAAGAAAGTTTGCCGCGAAAAGCAGCAAGACCAGCCCCTCAGGTAAGCTGATCGCTTTCCAGAATCGACGAAGGCAGAGGGCCAGTGCCAGCAAACCGGCCCAGGTGATGACCGGATTGCCCACCAAATACGAAAGGGCACGCTGGGGTTTTAAGTTCAGAGGCCATGAATACCACGGCGAGATGATGAACCGGTTGATGGGCGTCGTTCTATTGAAGTGCCACATAAAAGCATTCATCTCGGCCAACTCATGAAAGTTGAATGGCCTGTGGATAAGCAAGCACAGCGGCCAAAACACGAGACTATAGGCCGCGATGGGAGCAACGATCAACGCAAGGAAAAGGAACGGAATCCCAATCTGCTCAACGTTGCGGGTGTATCCTGAAAGGGAAGGATTTCCTGGCGCAAATTTAGAGCGTGAGACGCATAGCACCGTGAAAGTAACAAAAACAAATACAGCCAGCGTATCAATGGCGTTCCATTTACACGCACCGGCCAGGCCCACCAATACGCCGGCCGAACACAAAAGAAGCCGGCGCTTGCCCGCACTAGTATCAAGAACGAGGGCCGCGGTAAAAGCCGCCAGACTCCACATAAGGAAGAACATCAAAAATACGTCCACCGTGGCGATGCGCGACATCACAAACAGAAAATTGTTAAACAGGGTCAGCCACGCTGCGAGGAATGCAAGACTGGCATTCTGCAGAAGAAGGTAGACCCAAAGATAGACGGCTACCACCGTCAGGGCGCCGCACACTGCGCCGGCGATTCGCCAGCCAAAGGGATTGTCTCCTGCGGCTTTCATGCCGATTGCCATGATCAGCTTTCCCAAGGGAGGTTTCGCAAGGGGCGGCGCCTGAGGATCCGGATTGGGTGTGCCCTGGATAAAAGCTCTTGCTTCAGGAACGAAGTAAGCCTCATCGAAAAACATGACTTTGGGTGTTCCGAGACCCACCAACAAGAGCGCCAGGGTTGCCAATCCGAAGCCAATCGCTGTTGCAAAAGGACGGCCTAATACATTGGCTTTGAACGGGACTTCATTGGACCAACCGCCAGGAGGAACCGTATCCGCTGTTAGCGCGCCAAAACCGTTGGCTTCCGCGGGATTTACATTCGCTCCGGTATCGGCGACCCGGTTTTTCCTGTACAAAACTTGCATGAAATCATCTTAGCTGGGACGGACAAAACCAACCCGCCTTGCGTGCTCATTTTGTGCATAATGAGCCACTGCACTTCGTGGAAGGACGACACCCAACGCGCACATTGTGCGAATTCCGGGTTAAACTGAAGTGGGAATTGGCAAGACTGGGGTTTCCCCGTTTCCCTTATGAGCTCACCATTCAAAGCTCGGCGCAAAGCTCTCAACCAGCTGATTTCACACGCGAAGCTGGATGCTCTGGTGATCACTCATCCCGCCAACTGGTATTACCTGACCGGATTTACGGGCGAATCGGGCGTGCTGATCGTGAGTCATGGAGCGGCGACCCTCATTACGGACGGGCGATTCAGCACACAAGTACGCCAAGAAACCACTTTTGTGCGCCTCGTAGGGCAGAAAGGCTCCTTAATGGAGTCAACGGGGCGCCTCCTGCGAGAAAAAGCCGTTAAGCGCGCCGGGTTCGACTCCGCGCAAACCTCCGTGGCGCAGTTGAATCTATTGCGAAAAGCGGCAGGGTCTCGCACCAAATGGATTTCTGCAGCCGGAATGGTTGGAACTCTCAGGGCTCGAAAAGAGCCCTCTGAACTCGCCCGGATGCGCCAGGCGGCCATTCTCGCGGGGGACGTCCTCGCCGCCGCGATACCTCTGCTAAAGCCCGGCGTGATGGAAAATGAGGTCGCGGCTGAGATCGAATACCAGATGAGGAAGGGCGGCGCGTCCGGTCCTGCGTTTGAAACTATAGTCGCTTTTGGCGAACGTTCCGCGTTGCCTCATGCGCGTCCTACCGCCAAGCGATTGAGGAAAAATGAGTTTGTGGTACTAGACCTGGGTGCTATACTCGCGCACTATTGCAGCGACATCACGCGCACCGTGTACGTTGGCAGGGCCCCAGCGCGTGTGAAACAATGGTACAGAGCGGTCCTGGAAGCGCAGAACGCGGCGATAGCGGCAGTAAGAGCAGGAGTCACCTGCGGGGATGTGGATACTGCTGCGCGGCAGGTTCTGGCCGGTTACAAACTGGACCGGCTTTTCACGCATAGCACGGGGCACGGACTGGGCCTGGAAGTACATGAAGATCCACGGCTGGCGCGCGGGCAAAAGACACGGCTGGAACCGGGATTCGTGGTCACGATTGAACCTGGGATTTATATGGCGGGCGTCGGGGGAATTCGCATCGAAGATGACGTCGCCGTGCATGCAGGGAATACCGAAGTACTGACCCGCATACCGCGGGATCTCATCGAGCTCTGACACAGGCATGAAACGAAAACAGCCCTCGAAAGCAGCAGAAAGTTCCTCCATCGCTAGTCCAGAAGTCCAGCAAATCGAGCAACTCCTCCGCTTCATGAGCGAGCACAACCTTGAGGAGTTCGAGTATTCGCGGGGTGACCTGAAGATCCGGCTGAAGAAGCCGTCCGCTGGCGTGCCCACGTATTCGCGGTCCATGGGAGTGCCGGAGATTATCGTTCCTGGAGCGGTTCAGGAGAGGCCAGCGGCAGCTTCCACGGGTGCACTTGCGGTCCCCGAACCGCGAGCGACAGAGGATCTGCATTTGGTCAAGTCGCCTATTGTAGGGACCTACTACGAGGCTCCAAGCCCCGGCGCCGAGGCATTCGTTAAGATCGGCGCGCATGTCGAATCCGGGCAAACCCTGTGTATCGTCGAAGCCATGAAGCTCATGAATGAAATTGAGTCGGACGAAAGCGGCGAACTGATTCGCATCTTTGTCGAAAACGGGCAGCCTGTGGAGTACGGCCAGCCGCTCTTCGGCATCCGTCCTAGCCGGAAGAGGTAGCCGGCGCCCGAACCCATGTTCCAGAAAATCCTAGTAGCCAATCGCGGGGAAATCGCGCTGCGGGTCATCTGTGCCTGCAAAGAACTGGGGATTTCTACCGTCGCGGTTTATTCCGAAGCTGATCGGAATTCTCTCCATGTGCGCTTTGCGGACGAGGCCGTATGCATTGGCCCGCCCCGCAGCAGCGAAAGTTACCTCAACATTCCGCAAGTCATTAGCGCTGCCGAAATCACCAACGTGGACGCCATCCACCCCGGATACGGTTTCCTTTCCGAAAACGCCAACTTTGCCAAAGTCTGCGAAGCTTCGGAAATCACATTTATCGGCCCGACCCCCGAAGTGATCGAAATGATGGGCGAAAAAGACCGCGCGCGCCGGGAGATGAAGGCGCTGGGCGTGGCCACGGTTCCCGGCAGCGATGGCGTCATCGAGGGAGAAGAGCAACTTGCCAAAGAAGCCAAGAGAATCGGCTTTCCGCTGATTATCAAAGCTTCCGCGGGCGGTGGCGGGCGCGGCATGCGCGTCGTTCACAAGCAGGAAGAACTCTTGAACGCTTACGAGACGGCGCGGAGCGAAGCGCAGCAGGCCTTCGGCACGCCCGACGTCTATGCTGAGAAATTCATCGAGCGTCCACGGCACATCGAATTCCAAGTCTTGGGAGACCAGCACGGCAAAGTGATCCACCTCGGCGAACGCGAGTGCAGCATTCAGCGCCGCCACCAGAAACTAGTGGAAGAATCGCCTTCGCCGGTAATGGACGCCAAGCGGAGAAAAGATCTGGGCGCGAAGGTCGTCCGGGCGCTCGAAAAAGTTGGATATACGAACGCTGGCACGGTCGAATTCCTGATGGACGAGGATGGTTCGATCTACTTTATCGAGATGAACGCGCGAATTCAGGTCGAGCATCCAGTTACAGAGCTTGTGACCGGCGTAGACCTGATCAAAGCGCAAATTCGCATAGCCGCTGGCGAGGGATTGGACGATGCCGTCGGCGAAATGAATTTCTCCGGCCATGCCATTGAGTGCCGCATCAACGCCGAAGATCCAGAAACGTTTGTCCCCTCGGCCGGACGCATTACCACCTTCCAAGCCCCCGGTGGAACTGGCGTTCGCGTGGATTCTGCCGCCTACGCCGACGCTGTGATCCCGCCCTATTATGATTCGATGATCGCGAAATTGATCGTAAAAGGCCGCGACCGCGCCGAGGCTGTCGGCCGAATGAAGCGCGCGCTGGAAATGTTCGTCATCGAAGGGATCAAGACTTCCATCCCTCTGCACCGGCGAATCCTTGCGGATCCCGATTTCGCTGCCGGCCGCTTCGACACTCATTTCATTGAAAGATTGCTAGGTACGAGCGGAAAATAAGTGTCTATGCGCCTTGTCCTCCCCAGGCTGTATGTGATACTAGACGCAGCGTTGATTACTTCTCCCGAAAGAGATTGTGCGGCGAGCCTTGCCGAGGCTGGAGTTCGTCTTCTCCAGTACCGGAATAAGTCTGAGCCGGCGCGCCGCTATCTCGATTCCTCCCGCGCATTAGCAGAATTGCTCTGTCCGAAAGGCGTGTCGTTTTTTGTAAATGATCGCCCAGATGTCGCCTTCCTGGCAGGCGCAAGCGGCGTGCACGTCGGCCAGGATGATTTGGATGTGGAACAGGCGCGCCGCGTCGCGGGCAACGACAAACTGGTTGGCGTATCGACGCACAATTTAGAGCAATTCGAGCGCGCGGCGGCGAGCTCTGCGGATTACATCGCGGTCGGTCCCGTTTTCAGCACTTCGACGAAGGCCGATCCGGACCCGGTCGTTGGCGTTGACTTCATCCGAAGAGTGCGTTCGCTAACCGACAAATCCATTGTGGCGATTGGCGGGATTACGCTGGAACGCGCCGCAGCAGTGATTGAAGCTGGGGCCGATTCCGTCGCGGTGATCAGCGGGATTCTCAGCGCGCCCAATCCGGCGCAGCGCGCGAGACAATACATTCAAACACTTGAGGCCGCGAAACACGCGGCAGCGTTCTGAGGCATCGCGCGAATGGCAGACACCACCCATCCCCTCCCACAAAGCCCAGCAAAAAATGAACCCGGGTTCGTGCGTGCCATCGGTCTGTTCGACGGCACGATGATAGTGGTCGGCTCGATGATTGGCTCCGGCATCTTCATTGTCGCTGCTGACATCTCGCGGCAAACCGGTTCGCCTGGCGGCTTGTTGCTAACGTGGGTGTTGACGGGGCTCCTGACAGTTTCCGCGGCCCTTTCCTATGGTGAGCTTGCCGCTATGTTCCCTCATGCAGGCGGACAATACATCTACTTGCGCGAGGCGTACTCGCCTCTATGGGGATTTCTTTACGGCTGGACACTGTTTTTGGTTATCCAGACAGGCACGATTGCGGCGGTCGCCGTGGGTTTCGCGCGGTATCTCGGAGTATTGTTTCCCGCCATTTCGCCGACGACGTGGGTTATCGCACCGATCGGTTTGGGCTCAAAGCTCGCTATAAGCTTGTCTGTCCAGCAATTGGTCGGCGTCCTGATGATCGTTCTTCTCACGTTTTTGAATACCCAGGGCGTTCGCCTGGGCAAGCTAATCCAAAACATTTTTACCAGTGCAAAAGCTCTGTCACTGGTTGGATTGATCATTCTGGGAATTTTTGTTGGCAGAAACGCGGGCGCAATGACGGAGAACTTCTCGCATTTCTGGGACATTCGCGGCGCCGTGCCCATCGAGCCGGGTGCGAATTTCCTGCGAGGCCTGATTCCGACGGTCACCGCAGCCAGCGGCGTGATTGGCTTGATCGTCGCGTACGGCGTAGCGCAGGTCGGCTCGCTCTTTTCTGCCGACGCTTGGAACAACATTGGCTTCACCGCCGCCGAAGTGAAAAATCCCAAGCGCGACGTTGCGCTTTCCATGGCCTTCGGCACCTGTATCGTAATCACCCTCTATTGCTTGGCAAACCTCGCGTATCTATTTGTCTTGCCTCTCGTGCAAGTCCAGACCGCCCCTGACGATCGCGTCGCTACGGCCGCGCTCAGCGCAATTTTCGGCGCGCCGGGCGCTGCGATTATGGCTGTAGCCATCATCATTTCAACGTTTGGTTGCAACAATGGGCTGATCCTTGCCGGTGCGCGTGTTTCTTACGCGATGGCCCGCGACGGCCTATTCTTCAAGTCGACGGGCAAGCTTAGCAACAAAGGCGTGCCGCAAAGCGCGCTTATCTTTCAAGGGATGTGGGTTATCGTCCTGATTCTGCTGCGCACGCGCCGCGTGGATGCGACTGGCGCCATCACCTACGGCAACCTATACAGCGATTTATTGAACTACGTCGTCTTTGCCGTGCTGCTCTTTTACGTTCTGACGATCATCGGCATTTTTGTGTTGCGCCGAAAGAGGCCAGATGCCGAGAGACCCTATCGTGCATTCGGCTATCCATTCGTCCCGCTGCTCTACATCGTGGCCGCGACGGCAATCATGATCGTCCTGCTGCTATATCAAACGCAAACCGCCGGCGGCGGATTAATCATCGTGCTGCTCGGCTTGCCAGTGTACTGGTTGTGGTCAAGAAGCTCACGAGCATCAGTGCAGACTAGCGAATAAATTGCATAATTTTTCTGTAGGGGCGCAGCACACTGCGCCCCTACAATGTGCCAAGCCAATTTGGCTGGATGTAAGCGGCAGAGAAAAATCGGGCAAAGACCCCGCTAAAGGAGGAGTTGGATGGCCAACCCCTTGTTCGCGACGAAGTCGATGACCACGCTGATGAAGGAGGCGGGAGACACGGGAGAGCACAGCCTTAAGCGCGCTCTCGGCCCCGTCAACCTCGTCACGCTAGGCATCGGCGCCATCATCGGCGCCGGCATCTTTGTAATGACAGGATCCGCGGCTTCGCTCTACGCCGGACCATCAATCATGTTGTCTTACGTCCTCGCGGGGATAGGCTGCGTCTTCGCTGGGCTGTGTTACGCCGAATTTGCGTCGATGATTCCCATTGCCGGCTCCGCGTACACTTACGGCTACGCCACGCTTGGTGAAATCGTCGCCTGGATCATCGGCTGGGATTTGATTTTGGAGTATGCGTTTGGCGCCGCAACGGTGGCCAGCGGTTGGAGCAGCACCCTTGTGGCTTTCCTGCAAGACTACGGCATCAGCATTCCGCCGCAAATCTGCGATGTGCCGGGAGCAAAGTGGGTGCTGTACCAGGGACACTGGACGCCGCTCAATACGCTATCGATGAGCATGGATCAGGTGGCGGACCTGCCGATGGTGACGGCCAAATTTAACCTGATTGCCTTCCTCGCGATGCTCGCGGTTACCGTGCTTCTGATCATCGGAATCAAGGAGTCTGCGAATTTCAATACGGGCGTGGTTTTCGTGAAACTTGTCGCGGTTTTTGTGTTTATCGCGGTGGCCGGCGCGTTTGTTCTGAAGAATCCAGGAATTGCGCATGCCAACTGGAAAGTCTTTATTCCGCCCAACACTGGGGCCTTCGGAGCGTTTGGGTGGTCGGGCATATTAAGAGGCGCGGGGGTAGTTTTCTTCGCGTATATCGGATTCGATGCAGTGTCGACTGCGGCGCAAGAAGCAAAAAATCCCCAGAGAGACATGCCGATCGGCATCCTTGGCTCGCTGATTGTTTGTACGATTTTGTACCTGCTGGTTTCGGGCTTGCTGACGGCTACAGTGCATTACTCGCGGCTGAACGTTGGCGCTCCCGTTTCGCTGGCGATGCGCGAGACCGGTGTGCGCTGGGGAAGCTACGTGGTCAACGCCGGAGCGCTAGCGGGGTTGAGCACGGTGATGCTGGTGATGATGCTTGGGCAGTCGCGCGTGTTCTACTCGATGGCGAACGACGGCTTGCTTTGGAAGTGGGCGGGCGACATTCATCCGCGCTTCCGTACGCCATGGAAGTCCACCGCGATCGTTGGGATTTGCGTTGCGTTTGTCGGCGCGCTGGTGCCCATCGGAGATCTCGGTCAGCTCGTCAGCATCGGCACGCTGCTCGCCTTCGTAATCGTTTGCGCAGGCGTATGGATATTGCGCGTCAAGCGGCCAGAGCTCGTGCGACCGTTCAAGACGCCGCTGGTTCCATTGGTGCCAATTCTGGGCATGATCGTGTCGCTCGGCCTGATGTCCGGCCTAAAGGCTGTCACCTGGATACGATTGGTCGTGTGGCTCGTCATCGGCATGGTGATCTATTCTACGTACAGCGTGAAACACAGCCGCGTCCGCAATGAATTGAAATAGGCTTCCTCGAGCCCAGTGCGTGCGCTCCACTCCGGATTCCCGCTGCGCGTTTGCCCTGCACGCGCGCGACTTCTTCAGGTAAAGTAGTATTTCTATCAATCGTCGATGACTTCTCTGCCTGCGAACCTGCGTAACGCGTGGCGCCGCCTCTCGCGGATCGATCTTTTTGCCATTGGGCTCATTCTTGGCGGTGCGACTTGCGCCATCCTCGACCTCAGCGGTGGCCTCGCTACCTTTTTCAAGTTTTTTGCGATCATCGCAATCGTCTATGTGGTATTTCGGTTTGCCGGATGGTGGCGGACGAGGCTGCTCTGGAGCCTCCGCAACCGCCTGATCATTGCTTACCTCTTCATTGCGGTAGTTCCCATACTCCTGATACTGACGCTCGTCGTCCTGGCAGGGCAGATATTGTATTCGCAATTGGGCGCCTATCTGCTTTACGACGATATCCACCGGCGCGTGGCAATGATGGCCGACATCACCGAGCACATTGCCGCCGCGCATAGAACGCTTCCCAAAGGAGTGACCGAGGAGGAATCAGAGCGCGTCCTGGCCGCGCAGTCGCATCTTGTTCACGATCAAGAATTGCTTGGCTTGAGCATTGATTTTTCCAATGACCCCAAGTTGCTGGAAAGGGTGGCCGGAGAGGGGAAAACCTCGTTCGCGGGCTTGGTTGAGGAAGGCGACACGCTATACCTAATGAGCATGCGAGAAATGCCAGAACCGAAAGGGGTCCGCGTTGTGACCCTGCGCGTGCCGGTTACTCAGGAATTCCTCGCATTGATTGCGCCGGATCTTGGGGCCATCCAGCTGAATTTGACGCGCAAATACGAGGGCGGCGCGCGGACAGGAATTCTCTACAGCTCCGGCGACTATCGATACGAAACCACCATCCGAATTTCCGCGAAAAACAGAATCCTTCATCCCGCAGCTCATTGGATCGATCCATCCGTCACGGGGCTGTCGCGGCTTGACGCCGTTTACGTAGGCAGCGGTCGAATGATTGATCCGCGGCGGCCGGTACTCGTCACCTTTAATGCGCGACCTTCGCGATTGAATGGGCGGATATTTTCGTCGTTAGGGGAAATGAGCGATTTCTATGCCGTCGGATTTATTGTGGTATTCCTGATCTTTTCCGTGATCGAGATGGCGGCCCTGATCACGGGAATCGTCATGACTCGCCGAATCACCAAAGCTGTAAGCGACCTGTATCACGCGACCCAATACGTGAAGACCGGCGATTGGACGCATCGCGTGCGGATTGACCGGCGAGACCAGCTTGGCGTGCTGGGCGAATCGTTTAATGACATGACTGGGTCGATCAGCGGACTGCTGGAAGAATCCAAAAAACGGCAGCGCCTTGAAAACGAACTTTCCATCGCCAGCGAAGTGCAGAACCAGCTTTTCCCGCAGAAGATGCCTTCGGTTGGCGGAGTCGAACTCGAAGCAATTTGCAAAGCGGCGCGCACGGTAAGCGGCGACTACTATGATTTCATTCAGCTGAGCCCCACTCATCTAGCGATTGCGCTGGCGGACATTTCGGGGAAGGGAATTTCAGCGGCGCTTTTGATGGCCAGCCTTCAGGCGGCGCTGCGCAGCCAACTTCTGGCGGCAGGCAGCGAACTGATGAGCACCGGGGAGTTGGTCGCGCGGCTGAATATGCACATGGTGCGGAATACCGCCGACGACAGGTTTGCGACTTTTTTCATTGCCGTATACGACAGCGCGACGCGCACACTGCGCTACACGAATGCGGGGCATCTGCCGGGATTCCTCATTGCCAACGGCACGTCGAAGCACCTGGACAAGGGCGGGATGGTTCTTGGCGTGGTGGAAGATTATGTGTATGAGGAAGGTTCCGTAAAAGTTCCTCCAAACGCGCTGCTTGTGCAATACAGCGACGGATTGGTTGAACCTGAAAACGTGTACGGCGAAGAATTCGGCATCCGTCGATTGCAGGAAGCTGCCATCCGAGTGCAGAGCTCCACACCCGGCGTGGTTGGCGAGTCGCTGATGATGGCCGCGGAAGAGTGGGCGGGCACCCCCGAGCAGGCGGACGATATGACGGTGATTGTTGCGCGGCTTCGATAGCTTCAGGCAGGAAACGCTCGCAGGGGCTGCGGTAGTGTGGGTTTCGCGAGTGGGCTATACTGACAGGCTTTCCATAGTTGTGGACGAGGAGAAGAATGCCGCTTGTTAATCGCGTGGCGCTGATTACGGGAGGAAGCCGGGGGATCGGGCGAGGAATCGCCGTCCGTCTGGCGCAAGAAGGCGCTCGGATCGCGATCTCGTACCGTTCGAACAAGACGGCTGCGCAGCAGGCGTTGCGGCAATTGCAAGCCAGCGGCGCGGATTGTGTCGCTGTCGAAACAGACGTCACCGATGCGGCGAAAGCGGAGCAGTTGGTCGAAGCCGTAGCGGACCGCTACGGCCGGATCGATATTCTCGTGAATAACGTGGGTGGTTTTCGCTGGGGAACGCTCGCAGAATCTTCTTTGGAAGACTGGGAGGGCATCTTCACGTCGAATCTATCCACCGTTCTATACGTCAGCCGGGCCGCGTTGCCGCACATGCGCAAAGGACGCTGGGGCCGAATTGTAAACCTTGGAGCTGTGGGAGCGGAGCGAGCCTTTGGCCAGGCAAAGATTTCTGCCTATGCAGCCGCGAAGGCCGCAGTCGTAGCGCTGTCGCGTTCGCTAGCGCTGGAAGAAGCAAAAAACGGAATCACCGTGAACGTGGTGAATCCATCGAGCATCGATGAAAAAGAGCTTACTCTGAGCGAGGCTCGCCGCATTCGCGATGCACGATTTCCGATTGGCCGTCCGCCGACGGTCGAAGACGTGGCCGCTGCCGTCGCCTTCTTCGTGTCCGACGAAGCCGAGTATGTGACCGGCCAGGTCGTAAACGTCAGCGGCGGATGGATGCTCTGAGCGCCGCGTAAACCATTTCAAATGAAAGCCCTTACCGCAGCCGAGATGCGCGAAGTCGATCGCCTGACGACCGAGCGCCACAACATACCCAGCCTGCAATTGATGGAGAACGCCGGCAAGAAGGTAGCGGATGCCGTCTGGCACGTCGTGGCTGGCCGCGACCATGCGAGGGTGTGCGTCCTTTGCGGAAAGGGCAACAACGGCGGAGACGGATTTGTCATTGCACGATTTTTGAAGGAAGCCAAACTACCGACGCGAGTGATTCTGTTTGGCAAGCGCGAAGATGTGCACGGAGATGCAGGAAAGAATTTGGCACGATGGGTCGACGGAGGAGGAGAGACAGAGATTGTCGATGAAGAGGCCGATTGGGAGCGCGTCTGGCCGGGCATTTGCGCGTCAAACGTCATTGTGGATGCGATGCTCGGCACCGGTCTGCGAGGCGGTGCTAGCGGGATGATTAAGCGAGCGATTGGCGCCGTGAACGCACGGTCGCGTGGAGCAACGGCTGCCTGGCCTGCGTTGATTTTGGCCGTGGATACGCCGTCGGGACTGCCGGCCGATGATGAACCTCCCGCTGGAGCGCCGCTCTTTGTACACAGGACTGTGACTTTCACGGCTCCCAAAGTTGGGCAACTGATTTCTGTCGCAGCCGAGACGTGTGGTGCGCTCCAGGTGGTGAAGATCGGGTCTCCTGCGGAGTTGGTTGAAGAGACTGGCAAAAGCGCGCTGCGCTGGGCAGGGCCGGACGAGTTTGCAGGAATGCCGCTGGTGCGGGCAGCGGATTCACACAAGGGAACTTTCGGACATGCCGTGATTGTGGCCGGCTCGCGCGGAAAATCTGGGGCGGCCGTGCTTGCGGGATACGCGTGTTTGCGTGCAGGCGCTGGACTAACGACGATTGCCACGCCGGATGAGATCCAGCCGGTGCTGGCGGGGGCATATCCGGAATACATGACAGAGCCGCTGCTATCGACCAAGACAGGCGGGATCGCGGCCGCAAACGCTTCGTCGGGACGAATGACGAAGCTGCTTGAGGACAAGGCGGCCGTGGCGATTGGGCCCGGGATTGGGACACATGTGGAAACGCGCATGGTGGTGCAACAACTGGTGCGCGAGGCGACGATCCCGATCATTTTGGATGCCGATGGGTTGAACTGTTTTGACGGTGAGGCATTTAAGCTTGGGCAGCGAAAAACGCAATTTCTGGCGTTAACGCCGCATCCGGGAGAAATGGCTCGGCTTCTGGGCGTGAAAAACTCCGACGTGCAAAGCGATCGCCTGAAAGCGGCGACGGATGCGGCCAAGAAATGGAAAGCCCACGTCATTCTGAAGGGCTACCACACGATTCTCGCTGCTCCGGATGGACGCGTTTTCGTCAATACGAGCGGCGGACCGAGCCTTGCGAAAGGCGGCTCCGGAGACGTCCTCACCGGACTGCTCGCAGCGCTCGCCGCCCAATTCGGCACCGACGATTGGTTGCGTGTACTGGCGTTGGGCGTTTATTTACATGGTATCGCAGCAGATATACTGGCCCGCCAAGGGGAACCTTCCGGCGTCCTCGCGCACGAAGTTGCCCAGACGATTCCCGAAGCCCGGGAATGGCTCCTCAGGGAGATTCAGTTCGGTGGCTGAAGAGATCATTACCCATTCCTCGGAAGAGACGACGAACTGGGGACGGGAATTTGCGAAACGGCTTATCGCGCCGGTTCTTGTTTTGCTCACGGGCGATCTCGGCAGCGGGAAGACTACTCTGACGAAAGGCATCGTCGCGGGCTTGGGAGCTGCCAGCGAAGACGACGTCACGAGTCCCACTTTCACGCTTGTTCACGTCTACGGAAAAACTGCCAAGGTTTACCACGCTGATCTGTA
>Ga0207136_1029_pt1 | contig 35602 bp, 36 predicted proteins | sample Alteio_BWMinHeat_8_FD_153552 | JGI IMG/M metagenome (GOLD analysis project Ga0207136, IMG submission 153552) | Enriched cells from forest soil in Barre Woods Harvard Forest LTER site, Petersham, Massachusetts, United States -... | ecosystem: Environmental > Terrestrial > Soil > Temperate forest >...
TGCAAGGCACTGCACAACGCACGAGCGCTCAATCAAATTGTATTTCCGGCGCCCGGCCCACCGACGTGAGCGGCGCACCCGTGAGCTTCTGCAATTCTTCAATATCCCAACCCGGCGCGATCTCGCGAAGCACAAGTCCTTCCGGCTGGACGTCAATCACCGCCAGATCGGTGACAATGGTATCGACGCAGGCGAGCCCCGTCAGCGGATACGTGCACTGGCACACGATTTTTGGCGCCCCTTCCTTGGTGGTATGTTCCATGCAAACGATCAGCTTTTTCGCACCCGCCGCGATATCCATCGCGCCGCCGATGCCGCCCGAACCTTTTGCGCCGGGGATTTTCCAGTTCGCGAGGTCACCTTTTTCGGAAACCTGAAAGCCGCCGAGTACAGCGACGTCCAGATGGCCGCCGCGCGTCATGAGATGCGCGTCCGCCTGATGAAAAAAAGACGCACCGGGAATCAAGGTCACGGGGACTTTCATGGCGTCGACCAGGTCGTAGTCCTCTTCGCCGGGTCGTGCGCGCCGCCCCATGCCGAGAATGCCGTTCTCGCTGTGGAAATACACTTCGACGTTTTTTGGCAAATAATCCGCTATCAGATTCGGAATGCCCCAGCCAAGATTTACGTACGCGCCATTCGGCAATTCCAGTGCAGCGCGGTGCGCGATCTGTTCGCGCGTCAGCCGCGGCTTATCCGGCATAGCGGACTCCCTTGGCTTGCACGATGCGGTGCACAAAGATCGCGGGCGTCACGACGTGCTCTGGTTTAATTGAACCGACCGGCACAATTTCGTCGACTTCCACGATGGTCGTGGTGGCAGCCATGGCCATAATCGGATTGAAATTCCGAGCCGCGAAGCGGTAGGTCAGATTTCCCAACTCGTCGGCAGTCTCTGCCTTGATGAGCGCGTAGTCCGCATGGATGGGCATTTCAAGGATGCAGCGTTTTCCTTCGATAACGCGCTCTTCTTTTCCCTCTGCGACTTCGGTGCCTACGCCCACGGTTGTGTAGAAAGCGCACAGACCTGCGGCGTCGGCGCGCATGCGTTCGCAGAGAATTCCTTGAGGCACGAGTTCGAGAGTCACTTTTTTTGTGGCGAGCTGTTCTTGAAAATAATTAGAATTCGGGCCTGGAAAAGATGCAATCACGTGCCGGACCTGGCCGTTCTTGAACATCACGCCAAGTTCGCCATCACGCGTTCCGCAATTGTTGCTGATGGCCGTGATGTTTTTGGTGCCTTTCGCGGCCAGCGCCTGGATCAGATTATTGGGAAAGCCCGCGCCACCGAATCCGCCGAACATGATTCGCGCGCCGTCTCGAATATCGGCCACGGCGGAATCCAGGCTCGAATAGATTTTGCGTCTCATGGCACGGCGTATCCTACCAGAGGCAGTGCAAGTCTGCAGGTGCGAGTGTGGCGGGTTAGGCAGGCCGATAAATCCGGACTGGCACCGTGTGGCTCGCGTCGTCTAACATGGTTGCAGCGCCATGAAACGCGGAACTCTCATACTGATTTTGCTGGTCGTTGCAGTGCTCGCGGTTGGCTTCGTGGCGTATTCATTCCTGCATAGCGGCGTGAGCGCAAAAGCGAAACCCAGCGCGCTCGAAGTGGTGATAGCGCGGAAAGCCAGGCACATGGCGCTTCCGAGCGCGGCAAGAGCGCTGACCAATCCCGTAGTTGCCACCGAGGAGAACCTGCGCGACGGCCGGCTGCACTTTGCAGACCATTGCGCCATCTGCCACGGCAACGATGGGAGTTGCGACACGATGATGGGTAGCGGACTTTATCCCAAACCACCGGACTTGCGGCTCCCAGAAACGCAAAATCTCTCCGATGGCGAACTTTTTTGGATTATCGAAAATGGAGTGCGATTCACGGGAATGCCTGCGTTTTCGAGTCCCGGCACCAAAGAGGACAGTTGGAAGCTTGTCCACTTCATCCGGCACTTGCCGCAACTTACGGCGGAAGAGCGTCTCGAGATGGAGCGCAACAACCCGAAGAGCCCCGCCGATCGGATGGAGGAACAGCAGGAGAATGATTTTTTGAACGGGACAACGCCGGCGCCGCCTGCGGGATCTCATCACCATTAGTTGTAGGCATTATCATGGGAACTTCAAAAACCGCACAGGCAGAGCGCCTGTGCTACCAAAGGCCGGTTGCGTTTCGCGTTATCGTGGAATAATGTCAGGAAAGCGTCGAGCCCGAGGAGAGATGGCTATGAAACTTAGGTTCGCGGTATTCCTTTTGGCGTTTGCGCTGATTGGCGGGGGCGCTTTCGCGCACGGTGACAAGAAACATGTTAGCGGCACGTTGCAGAAAATTACCGCAGACGCTGTCATCGTAAAAATTGCCGACGGAACGTCCGTCGAGGTGAAGCTCGTTCCTTCGACCGTCTATGTTCTTCATGTTGCAAACCAGCCTGGGGCGCCTTCCGACGCCAGCCAGGACAAATCCGCGAAACTCTCCGACCTCGCGGTCGGCGATCGCGTGCTCATTCATGCGACGCCAAAGGGCGACACGCTGGAAGCTGCGGAAGTGAGATTCTCTGCGCCTGCGACCGCCGCGGCGAGCAAGCCAAAATCCTGAGCGTCTCGCGGGATGTGCGCCCGCTCCTTTGTCCGCGATCATTCCTCAACGAGATGGCAGGAGTGCGTCTTCAGGACCAGCCAGACGTGGCGTCCCTCTGCCAGCTCAAGCGTCCTGACAGCACCTGGGGTGAGGTGCACGATAAAATTCACGCCGCAATCGACACGAGCGCGAACGAGCGTGCCGCGGGGTTCCATGGCCACTATTTTGCCTTCGATCAAGTTGCGGGCACTCAGATCGTGCGGTTGCGAGGTTGCGAGCAAAATATCTCCTGCGCGGATAGCCACGCGCACGCGGTCTCCTGCGGCCGCGTAACCCAACGGCACTTCGATTTCGCAACGGCTTTCGCTGAGACGCACGCGCATCACGCCGTCGGCTTCGCGCAAATCGACGACTGTTCCGCCTAGCAAATTCTCAAAACCAGCTGCTTGCGCCAGCCGCTTGTGTCGCGGCGCTTCCAGCACCTCCACGGGTGTTCCCGTGCTTATTACGCGTCCATGATCCATCGCGATCACGCGCTCGCCAAGCGCGTCCACTTCTTCGCGCGTATGCGTCACGTACAAAATCGGAATTCGCCGAGCGGCGTTCCAAGCGCGGAGGTCATCGACGATCGCCGCCTTCAGTTCCGCATCCAGTCCGGTCAGCGGCTCATCGAGCAACAAGACGCGGGGTTGCGTCACCAGTGAACGAGCTAACGCGATCCTTTGGCGCTCGCCGCCCGAGATTTCAGGGGGCTTGCGCGTGCGCAACTTTTCCACTCGGAAGGCTTTTAAGATTTCTTGTACGCGCGCGGCGCGCTGTTCGTGCGGCAAACTATCGAGGCCATAGGAGACGTTTTCTTCGGCGCTCAGGTGTGGGAAGAGTGCCAGCGTTTGAAAAACGTAGGCGATGCGCCGCGTCTGGGGCGAACGGTTCACGTCAGCTTGCGAATCGAACAAGATTTCCTCGCCGACAGCTATGCGTCCCGCGTCAGGACGCACCAGTCCCGCGATGCAATCCAGCAGGGTGGATTTTCCCGCTCCGGAAGGACCAAAGAGAATGCTGATGCCTGGGGGAACTTGAAGGGAAACGTCCAGTAGGAAAGGAGCAGACTCGGCGCTGGAGCGTTGCAGCTGCACGCCCGCCGTAAGCGTGGATGCGTTTACTTCGCCGCCCACGGTGTCCACAGACGGCGTCCGATTTGGCGTCCTACTTGCCGATTGACGGCGTACACCAACGACAAAACCGCGAACGAGATGGCCAGCAGCACGAGCGCCATGCGATTCGCAGCGGAGTACTCGAGCGATTGGACGTGATCGTAGATGTCGATCGAGACCGTGCGCGTGACGCCCGCAAGATTGCCGCCGACCATGAGCACGACGCCGAACTCGCCCATGGTATGGGCAAAGCTGAGCACCACTGCCGTCAAGACGCCGGGAATGGAGAGCGGCAGGATGACGCGCCAAAATGTTCGAAGGCGTCCGGCGCCGAGCACGGCGGAAGCGTCGAGGAGTTTACGGTCCACGGATTCGAACGAAGCGATGAGCGGCTGCACGGCAAATGGCAGACTATAGAGTACCGACGCGAGGACTAGTCCCTCGAACGTGAACGCCAAGCCGTGCCCGAAAAACGCCTGCCACAATTTTCCCAGCGGACCGCGCGGACCCATGGCGACCAGCACGTAAAATCCAAGAACCGTGGGTGGCAGCACCAGCGGTAACGCTACGACAGCCTCCAGCAAAAACTTGCCGCGCCAATTCGAATACGCCAGCCAATAGGCGAGCGGCAGTCCACCCGCAAGAAGAATGGCGGAAACGCAGAGCGCAAGGCGGAGGGAAAGTAAGAGAGCGTCCATGTTCAGTTTTTCTGCACCCCGGATGGCGCCGCCGACGGAAGCGTGAACCCGTATTGCGCGAATGTCTGGCGGCCCTCAGCGCTCATCGCAAATCGCAGAAAGGCGTGCGCGCTTTCTTTATTCTTGGCTTCCTTGAGCACAACGGCGGCCTGCTCGATGGGCGGGTGCATGTCCGCAGGAATTTCCCAGCGCTTGCCGTCTTTCATGCCAGGCGAAACGGCCAGCGACATCGCGACAATGCCTGCCTGCGCGTTTCCGGATTGCACAAACTGGGCTGCCTGCGAAATGTTTTCTCCGAAAACCAGCTTGGGTTTCACTTGCTCGTAGATGCCGGCTTTTTGAAGTGCCGCGACTGCCGCGCGGCCGTACGGAGCGTGCTCCGGGTTGGCGATAGCAATTTTTTGCACGCTCGCGTCCAGCAGCGCCTTCCATCCGAGGCTCGCTACATCCACCTTTGCATCCGCGGGCGTCCAGATTGCGATGCGGCCGACTGCATATTGGTAGAGAGTGCCAGGTTCGGCGAGGCCTGCAGCTTCCAGTTTTCTGGGATAGTCGATGTCCGCTGAAAAGAACAGATCGAACGGCGCTCCGTTTTGCAGTTGCGAGAAGAAGTTTCCGCTCGAGCCATAGGTGACGTCCACTTTCGTCCCCGTGTGCTTCTCGAATTGAGCCGCGACATCCTGCATGGCAAATTCTAAGTCGGCAGCAGCGGCCAGGCGGACCTCTTGGGCGCGCGTGGCACCGGCCATGCACAACGCCATTATCACAATCGCCAAAAGAGCCCGGCGCGTTAACATGCCTGTTCTCTGCAAATCGCGAGTCACCAGTCGCAAGTCACTTAACACTACTCACGCGTCAGCGCATCTTCAAACGCGCAAAATCATTACTTCGGTGGACTTAATCAGCGCTGCCGCTCGCTCTCCCGGCTTAAGCCTCATCTCTTTCGCCGCATCTGCGGTGATGATGGCGGTGATGTGCTGCTCGCCGATGGCCATGGTCACTTGCGCCAGCAAGCCGCTGTACTTCAAGGAAATCACGCGCCCGATTAGCTGATTGCGGCCGCTGATTTTGCGGAAATTGCCACGGCGGGAGGCGATATCTCCGCGGTCCAGCTTTTTTGGAATCATGCGGTCGATTTCGCTCTCTGGGATGCGATGATGTCCGCCAGGAGTCTTCACAGTTTTGATTTTCCCGCGATAGATCCATTGTTTCAGCGTGGGGTAGCTGATTCCCAGGATCCTCGACGCTTCTCGCGGCGGTAATAGTGCGGCTCGGTACATCAAGGTCTCCTCAACCACGGTTCCGTTTCCTGTAAATGGAAACCGCTATTGTAGTACGTTTTTATGCGTTTCTATCCGTTATTTTTTACCAGGTCCTTGCACTCCGCCCCTTATCGCTTCGGCAACTATCATTGAATTGCCGCACTGGAGTTCCCCGGCGTCGCGTAAAGTAACAAAAGAAAGAATGCTGGAATGCGAGTTGGGAGCCACTCATGTCTCTCGTCACCACCAAACTGACCACTGAGGACGTTCGTAAGGCCGTCGAACTTTTTTGGACTACGTTTCTGGCCAAATCAGAGGAAGAACTGAACAATTTTTACGCGCCCGGCAGCACCGTTTTTTCAAGTTCTGGATTTGAACGCCGAGGCAAGACCGTTTTTCAAGTTGCGATGGGCCGCAGCGAACCAGGCCGCCTGGGCGCGATGCGCCGTTCGCGCGAATACTTCCATCCGGAAACGCGAATGGAGCTAAAACTGAGCCCGATCGACATTGTTTTGTGCGGCAACGATGCGGGCGTTGCCAGCTACACTTTCCAATTCCAAGCGAGCGGCCGGGACGTGGGCGGCAAACGCATGGCGGAGAAATTGGAAACCGTGCGGGCGACACACGTCATGCACCGCGACGCCTCCGGCAAACTGCGCATCGCGCACGAACATTTCTCGGTGCCAGTGGCTTAGTGCTGTCTGTTGTTGTGAAAGCTAGAGCCGATCCATAAGGTCCAGGTACCTCTCGCGACTGATTTGGGCGGTCCTCAGTACGTTCTTTATGATGAATACCGGGAGTGCATCATAACGCGGCACGACAATTGGCCGCAGGATTCCGCTCTTAGTGAAGATCATGTGGTCTCCACGCTCGCGCACGAATGTGAACCCTTCCGTCTCAAGAACGCGGACCAACTTGCGATAGTGGATGGGGACGATTCTTGACATCAAACAACCCGCTAGGCGGCGGGAAGGGCGAGCTTCATTTTTTCACGAGCGAGAACTGGCCGCGGCCTGTAGGTCTTGCCTCGGCGTTCAAATCCAGATTCTTCCAGTATCGTGGCCAGTGTTCCCATGCGGGCAGCCTCTTCCATGAAAAGGGAAACGGCCTGGCGCAAACGGGACTTGGCTTGTGCAGCCGTTTTACCGCAACTGGAAATATCCAGTTCCGGGGAGTAGGCGATGTAGCTGGTGCCCTCCCTCCACACCTGCGCGCTCAGCGTGATCTCGCCTTGCCCATTCCGGGCAGAAAGTGTTGTGTTTGCCATATCCACCAACAATCATAGGCTGGGACTGCCACTGAGGCAATCCCGCTGAAGGAAGAAGCCCTGGCCTAATTCCTTAGCGGCTTGCCCGTTTTCAAAGTGAACGCCATGCGTTCCTGGGTTTTCTTTTCGCCACAGAGGGAAACGAAGGCTTCGCGCTCGAGGTCGAGGACGTACTGCTCGCTGACAAGTTGCGGGGATGTGAGCGGACCGCCTGCTAGGATATTCGCGAGTTTACGCCCTACGTGCGCGTCGTAGTCGCTGATATAGCCACCGCGTTGCATCATGTGAATGGCAAGTTTTGCGCCGGCCAAGAATTGTTCGCCGAGCACTTTGATTTGTGTGGTCTGAGCGCCTTCTTGCCAACTGGCTGCGAGCGGCTTGTATCCTGCGCGCACCAAGGCCAGTGCGGCTTCTTTGGCGTCGCCCACGAGGCGGTCGCGATTCATTGACACGCCATCTTCGCGACGCAAGAATCCAAGGGCGCGGCTATCTTCCGCGCTCGTGCCCACTTTCGCGGTGGCAATCGTTTCGAACACGGGTTTCATTGCGTGAAACAGATCCAAATCTTCGCCGCCAGCTGCGTGTTCATTCGCGCGAATCAGCATCTCCTTCGTTCCGCCGCCACCAGGAATCAAACCGACGCCAACTTCCACCAGACCGATGTAGGCTTCCGCGGCCGCCTGAATTTTCGCAGCGTGCAGGCCGATTTCGCATCCTCCCCCCAGTGCCATCCCTTGCGGCGCTGCGACCACCGGCTTCGGCGCATATTTCAGGCCCAGATTCACGTTTTGAAATTGCTTTACGGCCATGTGCAGCTCGTCCCATTCCTGTTCCTGCGCGGCGACGAGCATGAGCATGACATTTGCGCCAACGGAAAAATTCACAGCTTGGTTGGCGATGACCATGGCGTCAAAATCGTTGTCCAGCCGCTTCAATCCCTTGTGAAGCATGGACATCAGGTCCGCGCCGATGGCGTTCATCTTGGCGTGAAATTCGCAGCACACTACGCCATCACCGAGGTCGATCAGGCTTGCGCCGGAATTGCGCTCGATTTCGCGGCCGGCCCCCTTCAACGATTTCAGGATGATCACGCCCGGCGGCGTTTCGAGCGGCTTGGCCGTGCTGGTCGTTACATCAAAGACCGTCGTCTTGCCCTTCTCCGATTCGAAAAATCCTTTTCTGCCGCTTGCGAGAACTTTTTCGATCGTAGGAGGAAGCGCGCGCCCTTCTTTCTGAATTTGCGCCACGAAGGCTTTCACGCCGATCGCGTCCATCATCTCGAATGGCCCCATCTCCCAGGCGAATCCCCACTGCAACGCGTGGTCCACATCCACAACGCTGTCCGAAATCTCCGGCACGCGCCGCGCTGCGTAGAGACACATTTCCGATAGGCCGCCCCAGATGAACTGCTGGGCTTTGTCGCCTTTTTGTCCTTCAAGGACCGGTCCGACCAGTGCGCGCAGACGCTCTCGCGTGTCCTCAATGGCTTTTCCCATTTCAAGCGACGCGAATTTCGCTTTCTGGCGTGGCCGATACTCCATGGTGTTGATGTCCAGCGTCAGAATCTCTTTTTCGCCTTCACCTTTCACTTTCTTATAAAAACCCTGGCCGGTCTTGTCGCCAAGCCATCCGCGACGAACCATTTCTTCGATCAGCGGCGGGACTTTGTACATTTCGTGCGACTCATCGTTTGGTGCGGTTTCGAAGATGTTTTTGATCACGTGCACCAGCACGTCCAGCCCAACGAGGTCAGCAGTGCGAAACGTCGCGGATTTCGGCCAGCCCACTGCCGGCCCCGTACTGGCGTCCACCTCCTCGACGGTCATCCCTAGCGTGGTCATAAGCCGAATGGCATTGAGCATCGAATATGTTCCGATGCGGTTGGCGATGAAGTTCGGCGTGTCCTTGGCAATCACCACGCCTTTGCCGAGCCGGAGGTCACAAAATTCGTGGAGTGTCTCAATCACTTCACTGGATGTTTTCGGACCGGGAATCACCTCCACCAATTTCATGTAGCGCGGCGGATTGAAAAAATGCGTGCCTGCCCAATGCTGTTGAAACTCTTCGCTCATGGATTCGGCGATCAGATGGACGGGCAAACCGGAAGTGTTGGTGGTTACAATCGCGCCCGGCTTGCGGAATTGCGCGAGGCGCGACAGCAAATTCCTTTTGATCTCGAGGTTTTCCGCCACAACTTCAATGATCCAGTCGGCCTCTGCACAACGGGCCAAATCGTCCTCAAAATTTCCGATGGAGATTTTCTCCGCCAGCGCGGGCACGAAAAACGCGGCAGGCTTCGATTTTTTCGCGGCCTCGAGTCCCGCGCGCACGATTTTGTTGCGGTCTCCGGCGGGCGCACCGGGCTTCAAATCCGGCGGAACGATGTCCAGCAGGATGCACGGCAGCCCCGCGTTGGCCAAATGCGCGGCAATACGTGATCCCATGGTTCCCGCGCCCAATACGGCTGCCTTCTCGATTCGACGTTTCATGGCTTGCCTTTTCCGGAACCCTTTTTGGTTATTGAGACGAGTGGACAGGTTACAAAACCGCCATCCCCTGGTCAAACGAACTATGGCCCCGCCGCAAAGCCCGCGTTACAGTATGGTGAGAATGAGCCCAGGCAAAGTGACAGACGCCATCGGCTGGCTCCAGTCCGCCAAAGACAGGCTGCTCTCACTGGCCGAGCCCGATGAGCGCAAATCGACCGAGCGCCCTCGTGTGGGCCTCGCGCTCGCAGGTGGATTCGCGCGCGGCATCGCCCACATTGGCGTCTTGCGCATCCTTCGCGAGGCTGGGATACCCATCGACGTGGTCGCCGGCACAAGCGTTGGCGCTCTGATTGGCGCGGCTTTTTGCGCGGGTACTTCGCTCGAAGAGATGGAGCGCATCGGCTCGACCACCAGCTTCACGGATTTCGGCCGCTGGACGCCTTCCTGGTTGGGCCTCGCCACCAATCAACGCCTGGAAAAATTTCTGGCGCAGTTCACGGGAGTGAAGACTTTCGAGGAAATGGCTATTCCCCTGGCGATCGCCACGACGGACATCAACGCGGGCGTCTCGGTCTACTACACGCGAGGCCCTGTCGGCCTGCCGCTGCGCGCGTCGTGCGCTTATCCGGGGCTTTTCGTACCCATCCAGTATGAGGGCCGCACTTTGGTGGATGGATTTCTGACCTCGCCCGTTCCAGTGGAAGGCGCGCTGCTTCTTGGAGCAGACGTCGTGATCGCCGTTTATCTCGAAGCTGGCAACCTGGAACAGCCTCGTACCTTCACCGACGTGCTGAGCCGTTCCTTTAACATCATCCAGCGGCACACCGATCTCACATGGCGTCAGCAAGCTGACGTCATTATTGAGCCCGACGTGAAACCCTTTGTTTGGGATGATTTCACCAAGACGCCGGACATGGTCGCAGCGGGCGCCGCAGCCACTCTGGCAGCTCTGCCGGAGATTCGTGCAGCCATCAGCGGCGAAGAGCGTGACTCGGCCGCGTAACAACAACGCCTAGCCAGTCGCGGTTCCAGTTCATCCATTGCAGCGGACTATTCCGTGGTCACCTGCACCACCACAGGCTCACCCTCGCCTTTGCCACGCTGCGTAAGCCACGCGCCGAGGCCCTCGGCAAAGCGCTGGGGCGTCAGGCGGAAGCTGGCTTCGACCTGCCCATCCGCCACGGGAAGCGTGTCGTCGAAATCGGCGGAATTGGTGAAATTGCGCATGCAGAATTGATCGAGCCAATCCAGGGGGCAGGCGCGGCTCTGGCCGCGAATGACTACGTTTACTTTGAATTTCTGTGCGTACACGCCGCCATCATAACATCGCGGCGAGCGCGTTTCTGGCGAGACGACACTAAGGGCTAGCTAGGAAATGCGCGGGCGCTTGACGCTGTGCGCCAAGCCGACGCGCTCGAGCGTCCAGATGAAGTACCAGCCGATGTCCGTTTGCCACCAGCGCAAGCCGAGGCGCGCCGAGCCGGCGTGCGAATGATGGTTCGCGTGCCAATTCTCGCCCCAAGCCGTAATTTGGAAGGGACCAAGCCACCACACGTTCATGCTGGAGTCCTCGATGCCCTCTTTAGCATGTCCGAGATGCGTGAGGCTATTGACGAAGCATTGCATGTGCAGGGTGTAGACCAAGCGGATCGCGCCGATCCAAAAGAAACCCATCCAACCAAACCCGAGCAGAAATCCGGAGAAGATCGAAAGAATGATTACGGGAGATTCAAGCCAGCCCCACGCGGTATACATGCCGCGCGTCAATTCGGGAGCCCAGCGGTGTTTATCCGCGGGAAGCGTCTGATATAGCCAGCGCATATGAGCCCACCAGAATCCGCCTTGCTTTGGACTGGAAATGTCGTCCGGCGTGTCCGTCACGGAATGATGAAGCCGATGGTAAGCGACCCAGCTGGCAGGATGGCCAGAGCCGTTGAAAACCGCCCAAAAAATGAGGAACTGTTCGACAAACTTATTGACCTTGAGCGTCTTGTGCGCCAGCAGCCGGTGATAGCAGACCGTTGTGCCGAGCCCTCCGAATGCAATAAAGAGGAGCGCCAAACCAACCACTTTCAGGCTGGGAAGCGGGAACAGAATCAATCCAACGATCGCAAGCCCGTGAATCAGGACGAGATATGCGAAGACGCCCTCTTTACCGTGGACTGGCTTCCAGAAGGGACGTTCCCACGGCCGTGTTTCTTGTGTGGCGACTAATTCCATGATCTCTCCGGCGATCTTCTTAATTGAATGCGTGACTGCCTGGTGTGTCGAACCTGATAGGCACGATAACAATACCATTTTTCTGCTGCGGGCGACGTAAATCTGTTCGTAATTGGACACCAAAGAGGAAACGGTTTCGCGGCCAATTCACCGCTCGTTCTGCGGAATTCACACACTCGGCCGCACCACGTTGACTTTAAAAACTGGTACGAACGTGGTCTTCGCTCTCCAGCCCGTGGCTCCACCAAGAATTAGATAGCCTTTTGTTTTAAATTTTCCAGGAAAGCTGAGGAGAAAGCCATTCGCGCCTCCCCAGTATGGACAGCAAGAAGAGTTAGGAGAGGAAGGAAGGCACGAACCTATCGCTGCAGATCTCGCAAGGCATCATTTAGTGCCACGAGGTCTGAATCGAGCCGGTAAAAGCCGGGGCGCCAGTCTCCGACCGTCTCTTCCGCGGCAAATTTCAGAACAGCAAAATCAACCGCGTCGGTCTGTCCCTCCGAAAGGCTGGGGAAGCTGTCACCAAAGAACGTGACAGGATGCTTGCTGACCACTCGTTCGCATTCATTCATGGAAAGTACGGCTCGCAGCATTCCTTGGTTCTTCGCGTGGGGCTGACAAAAGTAGAGGTTGGGCATACTCGCGTATCATCGGCAGAAAGGCGGGAAATTCTAATAGTACGTAAGTCCTTTTGTTGGGGGAGAAGTTGCGTAGGCGCCAACACCTCCCCACCCGTCTTATCACTTTCTCCCCTACTTTCGCCTCATTTTGGCCTTTATTTTGGCCCCCAACCTGCCCGACTAACGATAGAATCCCCCCACTGTCATGCGGGGTGAATTGGTGGAAGACGAGCGGCGCCGAACTCCCAGGTATCCTTTCATTGCGACGGTCGAGGTCCTTGAAAAAGGGGCACAAGCCGGCATCGCCGCGCGCGTGACTGAGCTGAGCCTTTACGGTTGCTACGTGGAAATGCCCGATCCGCGGCCAAAAGGAACCCAAGTCATCCTCAAGGTCCACCAAGAGGGCAGATTCCTAGAGACCCAGGGCTGCGTGCTCTACTCTCACCCAAACCAAGGCATGGGCGTTGGCTTTCAGAACGTAAATCCCCACTATTTAACGGTGCTGAAGCGGTGGCTGATCGAAGCCGCTCGCGCGAAATTTGGAAAAAAGGAGTGAAACACACGGAAGTCCGTCCTGCGCGATCGCACTTTCTTAAAGGCTACCTACGCTGCACCCATGCCAATCCTTCCGGGGCGTGCTCTTGTAGCCGATCCGTTGTGTCTAGGCCAGGAGTAGCGTACGGTGCACAGAGCGTCTGTTCGGCTTCCGTAGAAAAACTAGCAGGGAGGAAATCTAATGGATCTTCGCAGGATTTTCAAACCAATCATTGGGTGCGCGGGTTCACTCTTGCTCATGGCCCTATATACTGCGGCGCAGACACCTTCCAAGGTGCTATTGGTCTTGGAGAAGAATGGTACTCAGCTCGACGTTATCGATCCGGCGAGCTTGAAAATAATGGCGAAGGTGCCGGCGGGACAAGACCCGCACGAGGTGATTGCTTCGGCGGATGGAAAGATGGCCTACATTTCAAACTATGGCGGGGCGCAAAGTTCGCTGCATATGATCTCTGTGGTCGATCTGGTGGCGCAGAAGGCGCTGGCCCCCATTGATCTGGGGGCGCTGTACGGAACGCATGGATTGGACTTCGCGGGTGGCGAACTCTATTTCACTGCGGAGACCAACAAGGTGATCGGACGTTACAATCCTTCGACGAAAGAGATCGACTGGGTTATGGGCACCGGCCAGGATCGGACTCACATGGTTTGGGTGGCTCCAAGTCTGGACAAGATTGTCACTTCGAACGTCAGCTCAGCGACGATCAGCATTATCGAATTGGTTTCGCAGCCAAATATGGGATTCGGGCCGCCGCCGGGTGCAATGCCTCCTCCAGGTGGACCACAGGGCGGACCACCCCCGGGGCGCGGCAACCAGAAAGCATGGGAAGTGACGAACGTTCCGGTGGGCCGGGGCTCCGAGGGCTTCGATGTCTCGCCCGACGGCAAGGAGATATGGACGGGCAACGCGCAAGACGGTACGGTGAGCATCATTGACTTCGCCAGTAAGAAAGTAATTCAGACTTCGCCGATTTCAGTGAAGGGAGCGAACCGGCTGAAGTTCACACCGGATGGAAAGCTTGTGCTGGTTTCTGGTTTGGGAATGGGACCTGGCGCGGCACCGTCCGCGGCTAATCTTGTCGTGCTCGACTCGGCGAGCCGCAAAGAAGTGAAGCAGTTGAGTCTGGGTGGAGGCGCGGCCGGAATTCTTGTGGACCCCGATGGCTCCCGCGCTTTTGTGGCAGTAAGCGGCGGGAACAGGGTCGCAATCGTGGATTTGAAGAGCCTCACGGTAACAGGTGAGATCGCCCCATTGGGACAGCCGGACGGCATGGCGTGGGCCGTGAGGAAATAGAACGCCAGTGATAGACACCCACGTTTTCAACCAGCGAGTGGCGCTTCTCTAATCGCGAGAACGAAATATAACGATTCTGTCTGTTTCTAGCACCCCAACGACGCTTAACACTGCTCTTCGGCGACCACCCGCGTGCACGGGCCAAACGTGCAAATTCGAATCTCTCGCTTCGCGGCTTCGCGTCGCAGCGAGTTCAGTACATCTCGCAAGATCGCGCCGATAAAGGGCGTATACAAATAGAATACCGTGCCGTCGGATAAGTCCACCGCGCGAGCGTCGCCCTGGATAAACCTCACGTTGTTCAGGTTTAGCGACCGCGCGCTCTTACGTGCACTATCGACATAGGACGGCTCAAGTTCAATCCCAGTGCAGCTGGCGCTGGTGCAAATGGAAGTCATACGTAACGTGACCCAGGCCCGAGCCGAGATCGATTAGGAAATCCCGTTCCGTGAGTGCTGTTCGGCCGATGAAATCAAAAATGTGGCGCGCAGGCGTCGGCTGATAAGCCACCATTTCGCGTTCCAACTGGACGACCTCAGCCGACGGCTCTTCAAATTGCAAGACTCCGCTGATCAATTCGTCCAGATAGTCATAGCCTCTGGAATTCACGAGATTAGCTGCCCCACTCCCTTCGGGCATCCACTCATGCAGCCTGGCTCCGCCTGCGCCCCGCTGAATATCTCGACGGATGCCGTCGTACAGCTTGAAATTAACGGATTCCAACCCAGCGTAAATGGCCCTTGCCCGGTGATGAACTGCTGTTCCGACAGGTTGCCCATCCCTGAGGTACGCATCAAGGTCGTCGAGGGCCTCGACACGTCGGCGCAGATGCCGCGGTTCGTGCAGCGAACGATCTTGTTCCAACTCTTCGATGAGGCTTAGGCTCACCAACGCATTCTCGATATACATTTTGTCTCAGCTCAGTGCTGCATAGAGAGCTTGTTTCCAGCGGGCGTTGTCGATGGTCCAGAAGACCTTCGCTTTGTGCCCTCCGGCGAGACTTGAGGCCCAGACGTCGCGGTTGCGTTCGTCGTGCGCGACGTTTAAACGATCAACCACGGTCATGCCGCGCGTGAGTTCGCTCTCCGTTTCGACGTCCACGAAATGCTCTGACTGCGAAGTGACGATAGACGGATCCAACGCGATGGCCATAGCGACAGGATCCGGCAGTGATATCCCGTGCTCGCCAGACTGTTCGAGAAAAGCCTGTTGCGCGCGGCTGTTGCACTCGATGGCAAACTTGGCAACGCTTGTGCCAAAACTTAGAACTTGCTGAATGTCGGATGGATTCAGTACTGCATCGCTGCGGCAGAGATGCCAGCCAACAAGTTCAATAGGAAGCCCACTTCTCATCACGATGCGTGCCGCTTCCGGATCGCACCAGATGTTGTATTCGGCAGCTGGAGTGACGTTGCCCTCGCAGCAGGGCGCGCCGCCCATGATCACGCACCGGCTCACTTTCGCGGCTATGCCCGGCTTCTTTTGCAAGGCCAGCGCGAGATTTGTAAGCGGCCCGAGCGTGACCATGACTAGGCCTGGGTGAGATTCAATCGTGTCGATGATGGCAGCAGTAGCACTTTGTTTTTCCGGAGCGCGCCGCGGCGGCGGGTACCCGTGATCGCCCAGGCCATCGCGTCCGTGAAACCATGAGGCGCTTATATGTGGACGCTTGAGTGGTTGTTCCGCTCCTGCAAACACCGGCACTTTCGAATCGCAAAGCTCCGCCGTATAGAGCGCATTACGGCTGGCTTGATGGACATCCACATTTCCCGCAACGGTAGTGATGGCCAAAACCTCTACTTGGGGAGTGCGCAGCGCCATGATCAGCGCAACGGCATCATCGGAAGCTGTATCGGTATCAATCAGAAATGGACGTTTCACGCGACGCAGGATAACAAATTGTCCCGCAAAACTCGGCACAAAATTCGGCGAGATCTCCCCAAGTTCGCCGCTTGCCCGGCAACTGCGGAGCTAGTTCGTAGATAGTCGAAGCATTTGCTGGCGGCCGAGTTGATAACTCCTTCTCGAACTTCCTCGACCCAGCCTGGGCGGCTGGCTTCCGTCACCAATCGACATGGGTCCTGGCAAACGCGGTTATCGGACAAATGAAATGGGGCCAAAACCACATGCCCGATTACGTCTAATCAGGAGTTGACCACTGGACGCCTGTGGCAGGCTGCCGTTTGCGCAAGTTCGGACTAGCGTAGGACACTGGCGTCATGACCACGGTCAAAGGGCGCTACTCGTAGTGGTAACTTGGTTTGGAATCCGGGAATACCGATGCAAAGTACGCGGCGCGGTACTTGCACGCCAAGTTGAGAGTATTAAGCGAGACGCGGCCCGGGAAATCAGAGTAGGCGCAAGTAAAGCCGAGGTCGGCCGTTTTTTTGTGGAGCACAACATTCCGTTCGAATTCTTAGAGACTGAAGCATACGGATCGTTGCGGACAGTAGGCTGCGCCCCTTTTGGGTGGGCACCGACCGGGCTTTCATAAGTGTGCAAGTCAAGCTAGACGCGACGGGAACAGTGACCGAGGCCCCGAGAGTAGTTGGCATGTACCTGGATTGCTTGTGACGGTCCAAGGTCCTGGCAAACGCTGTAACCGGACGATTGTCCCGCCTGGAGCTCGACACGTTCGGTATACCTGATTCTCGACTTTCGTAATACGATTGTCTTGTCATGGCCTTTGGACATTCAGTCGGCCCCCGACGAAGCATTTTCTCCGTTTCATTACACTCGCGCCATCATTCGCCTAATTCGAGGTGCATCCGTGTCTCATTACACCAGACGTGAATTCCTGAAAACCGGACTCGCCGCCGGCGCCCTTGCCGTTACCGGAGGCCTCCCGCTCCACGCAGCGCGACAAACCGCGACAGATTGGGTAACGCTAGGAAAGTCTGGAGTTAAAGTGACGCGGCTCGCGTTTGGCACGGGTAGCTTCAGCGGCCAGGTGCAGCGCGACTTGGGGCAAGACGGATTTACGAGGCTGGTGCGACACGCCTACGACAACGGCATTCGCTTCTTCGAGACGGCTGAGTCTTACAGCGAGATGCACAGGATGCTCGGCGTGGCCCTCCAGGGCATTCCACGAGATAGCTATCGCATCATGTCGAAGGTCACCACTCGCCAAGGCGTGAACCCACAAGAGAAATTCGACGAACTGCGCAAACTCGCGAATACGGAATACTTCGACATCATGCTGCTGCACTGGCAACATTCCGCGACATGGCCGGCGGACTCGATCCGGTGGCAGGATGGAATTCTGGAGGCGCAGTCGAGGAAGGTTATCGTAAGTCACGGCGCGTCGGTGCACGGGCTTCCGGCGTTGCGTCAAGTCCCAGAAAACAAGTGGCTCGACGTTGCCATGATCCGCATGAATCACAAGGGCACCCGAATGGACGCCGAGGATTACAACACCGACGGATTGGGCAACGTCCCCGAGGTCGTCACTCACGTCCAGCAGTCCCGCAAAGCAGGAATGGGCGTCATCAGCATGAAGCTTGCGGGAGAGGGTACGTTCAACCGTGAGGACCGCAAGGCGGCCATGAGATTTGCGTTCAGGAATGCCGGCGTCGATTGCGTTACTGTCGGCTACAAGAACACTGCGGAGATCGACGAGGCCATCGGGAATCTCAATCTAGCACTTGCCTAGCGGGACGAGGCGGCAAGCTGTCATGGCGGTCGCCAATTTGTTGGCCTTGCAGAAGGCTTTTACTTCAGTGTCACCGCGGTGCAACTCCCGATAGTCGCGGTTTCCAAAGTGGTGGGACTTACGATCGAATGCTGTCTGGAAGACGCCCGATTTTCGAGTATCAGGCCAGTTTCCGATTACCCGCGTGCCAGTTCAACCAGTCGATGCAACACTTTCTAATAGCCTGATCCAACAGCACTTCCCCGAGAGAACCGATCTGTCGGGCTGTACTCAATCAGACCTAGCCAGGGAAGTGTTCCGTTCGATTCAACACTTGTAAGCGATTTTAGCTTTTGACACTCCAGCAGTTAGACTTTGCGCTTAATGTTGCGTCGACCCATTGAGACCACCGCCGTAATGCGACAAATCAGGAGTTGCGGCCCGATTTGGGTCATTTCGGAATCCAAGTGAACCGCTTCCATCCCATTTTCCCCCCAGACTTACATTTCTTGGCATCAAACGAACTCGATGACAATGAACGTCCTTCGATTCGCGTTTCGGTAATCTTGTCGATCTCGAACTGCACTTCCACTGTGCACCAGTTCACATTCTCCGTCCCTATTCGCTGTCCAGTCGTCCAGAAGTCAGCGTAGGAGGACTTGAATGTGTAGGGGAGATATGACCGCGCCATTCCTACCCACTTATCCCGCTCTTTCTTCAGTTCAGAACGCATGAAAGCAGTCGTGGTCTGTAACTGCGTCGGCAGATTGACCCATTCGGTGTAAATGTGATCCCCTTCGATGCGCAACCTATAATCACGACCACTGGCCAAGGAAGTCCAAACTTTCTCTTTGTTCAGTCCCGTAGACGAAGTACCAGCGATCTTCGAATTGGGAGCCAAGGGTCGTACAGTTGAGTTTGCCAGGAGTGGCACAATCAACTTGCTCGGAGCGGCGAAATTTAGGTTCTCACCCTCACCTGCATTCCATGTCAAAACCCCGGCGACTTTCCCATCCAGCGCCAGAAGTGGTCCGCCACTGTTCCCGTGTGATGCTGCGGCAGTGGTCTGAATCCAGTTCTTGCCGTCCTCGAATTCTCTGAACCCGCTGATAATCCCATCCGATACAGAATTTTCGAGCCCCAGTGGACTTCCGATGGCTAGGACATGCTGTCCCACGGTGAGGCTATCTGAATCTTCGAGACTAAGGAAAGGAAGACTCTTGCCCGGTACTTTAATTATTGCGAGATCGTGCTCGGTATCGTCCGCGATGATCCCCTCAACCGGGAAGAACGCGCCATTGTTCAGCTTCACCGTGGCCGAGGACCCACCTGCGATCACATGATGGTTCGTCACGATCCGTCCATCGGCAGAGACAAGGAATCCGCTGCCTTCGAAAACGGGTTTTCCGTTAGCATCACTAACTACGATGAGCACAACCGCGTCGATACTCGCTTTAACAAGCTGGCTCAAGTCGGCGGCAGACTGATTCGGAAATCCGCTTGGTATCGCGAGGAAAGCAGAACAGACCGTCAGGCAGCTAACACGCCTGAGCTTGGTCTGGAATCGGCGGAGCCGGGCACTCATTGGAGTACCTCTAAAGATGTTTTAGCTAACTCTATCACACTCATCGTGCGTAGACTCATACGGCAGCTAGGTCCCAACGCCCGGTAACGAGTTATCGGGACTCAGCCGGGCATTTGTTGCAGAGCTTGCATCAGGTCACGACGTAACTGTTCGACGCTCGCGCTGTTGCCGTGTTTTTGTTCCGGAAATGCAGGCAAGAAGCGAAAAATCCTTGCACGGCGAAAAAGGCGAAACAACACGACCATGGGGTTGAAATCGCGTCTACGGCCAAAAGTGTGGAAAACGCGAGGAGCGAAAGACCACTTTGGCCATTTACTACGCGCTGACCAACTCAGCACCATCGCCCTTTCGGGACAATAAGAGCGAACCTCGCCACCTTCCGTCCAGTCGATTCTGGCTCTCGACTCATTTTGGAAGAATCGCAGCGGAATTACGGCGAACTCCGGGAAATGCTGCGACAACGCTGAGAAAACTTCGTCGATCCACGGCCGCTTTATCTACTGACTTGTGAGAGCTTTCCTTCAAGTTTTTCTCCGTTTGTTCGCCTTTAGGGCAAATTATAGCGCAATTGGCTGAACACCATGTTAGCGTTGGCTGAGTTTGGACCATTGCCAGCCGCCCAAGGATAGACCCAAACATGCGCGTATTGCAGCCCCCACTGCACCGACCCTAGGTTTTCGTATTTCCAGAGTACTCGTGAGTAGCCGCCCGTGGCCTCCTCGATCAATCGGTCGGCAGCGTTGCTGGCACCTGGAAAACCGAATCCCACACAGCAGGTGCCGTCGCTGTTTAACGTAGCGTTCTTCTGCGCATACAGGCCGCTGTAGTAGAAGTACAGTCCCGTAGCTTTATTCGGTGCAAGCTCGAAACCGCTGACCCACGAATACGAATGGATTGGCGAAATGCTCCCATCGGCCCTGACGATTACGTCGGGAGCCAAGCCACCGATATAGCGACCCGCACCGTCACTGGCAAAACCGTCCAACACCCAGCGCACGCCCTTCTTGACCTCAACGTTGAAGTTGGCACTGACGCCCCAACCAAAGGCATAACTTTTTCCCGAAGCGCTGGTCCCATCCCAACTGCGAAAAGTTCGCATCACTGTGCCGATATCGAAGTGGATTGCGCGACCGCCCATGACCTTGTTGTCGAACGAGCCCTTCAGGACGAAATCCGGAGTCATGTTCGGGACATTCAGTCCGCTGCTGCCGGTGTTGTATTGCGTCGTGAGCGTGCTACTCAGTGCGGTGGGGAATACCACACTATTTGACACCTGCTCAGGGTTCTCGACCGAAAAACCGAACGCCATCTTCTCAGACGACCGATAAACGAGCCGGAATTGCGGATAGCGCCCAACCACAAAGCCAGCGACAAAGTTGAGATCAATCACCTGGGGAGCGGCTAAATCACCCGGCCACGGAAGAATACCTTCCTTATTCGGTGTCATCAGAGACCACAACTGCCCGCCGGTCATCTCCCACTTTCCTTTGCGCCAGTCCAACCAAGCCTGACGAATCCGGAACGGATAACCGGATTGCGTCACAAGATTTCCGCCGACAGGCGCACCGACAAAATCCATTTCGAAATATCCAGCGATTTGGCTGGATTTCAGGTCGGCGTCCACGCGCAACGCCAGGCGCGTGGACTGCGGCGATAGACGGAATTCGCTGGTCGTGCCTGGAACCGTGTTGCCGTATAGGATGTTGTTGAAGTTGGTGGCCACGTTGCCGCTGTTGTTGGTCGATCTCCACACCGAGGTCAGTGCAGGGTAGCCGATTAGACGAATCTTTGCAGGGCCTAACTGGAGGGCCGGTGTGGTGGGCGTCACATCGGCAATTTCCGGACCACGCTGCAACTCTTCCTCGACTTCCGTCTGCCGGGGAGTAAGCGGCTGCTGTTCACTTGGAACGGAGGATGGTTCACTTTGCGCTTGCAGGTGGTTGTCCGTCTTGGGATATATGGGCGGATTCGCCGTGTCACTTCTCGTCGTTCCTTGCACCAGGCTCACCAGCATCTTCTTTTGTAGTGTCAAGGCGGACTGCAGCGCCTGGATTTGTGCTTGTTGTTGCTCCAGCGCTTTCTGTTGCTGACCGACAATTAACTTCAGATTTTCAATTTCGGCACTGCTGCTCGAATTCTGAGCTATCGCCGATAGGCAAGCGACTGAAAAACTCCAAAAAACAGCGACAACAGGAACAATAAGCTTCATAAGAAGGCGCATCTTCTGACTTTTCATTACTCCCCTCCACGTTCTTCCCCAGCGGGCCGTTGCCAGGAGCCCCGAGGGAAACGCATGGATTCTATACCTCTGCTCGCAGCGTCTAAACTTAGGAATTGAAAGATGCATCCAGTCTTAATCGCGAGATGCACTCCCTCGTGGTCCGTCAGCTGATTTGTCGCGCCAAGGTCCTGGTAAACGCGGTAACCGTCCAAGTGAAGTATTACTTCACATCTCCAATGACACCAACTAACCAGGCATGTGGTATTGGATTGTCGTAGGGATTGCTTCCGACTTGCCCGTTACTTGGGAAGAATCACAGGATTGACAAATCGATTCACGACTTGTGCCCGGCCCGCGCCAGGCAGAATTCGAGCTAGTTCGATCTGTGGAAGACACTCGCGGGATCACGAACTCTTAGACCAAGGATCAAACTTCCCGCCGCAACATAGACAAGCGCTATGAACGCGAAGCTGGCTGTAAGTGAATGAGTTCGATCGTTGAGAAAACCAATCGCATAGTTTCCAGCAAATCCGCCAAGTTGCCCAATGGAATTGATCAGTCCGAAGCTGGCGGCCGCTGCTGCCTCGCTTAGCACAGTCGTCGGTATCGCCCAGAAAGTTGGGAAGTAAGCAAACAAGAACCCGCTACCCAACAACAAGAATGCAATCGTTAGAGTCATATCGTGTCGGGTAAGGGTCGAGAGGAAGAACATCAAACCTGCGACCACCAGAGGGATTCCTGTGTGCCAAAGCCGCTCGTTCGTCTTATCGGAGTGCCAACCGTTTATAAGCATTCCCCCAACACCCATCAGCGCTGGAATCAGCAGCAAAGACGTCACCGTTTGGTTGGAAAATCCTGAAAGGCGTTTCACGAAAGTCGGTATCCAGTACACATTTCCGAGATAACCGGTCATTGCCAGCAAGTATGCAAGAGTCAAAACTAAAATTCTTCTCTCTCTAAATACATCGACGACGGTGTAGTTATGAACCGTCTTTTTCGCCGCTAGCTCCGCTTGCAACTCGTTGACCAGCCAGTCGCGTTCGGCCTGAGGAAGCCAGCCCGCCTGCGCAGGCCAGTCCGTCAAATAAAAGATGGTGACGATCCCGAGGGCGATGGCAGGGAATCCCTCCAGAATAAAAAGCCAGCGCCAGCCTGCCAGCCATGGCCAATTTACTCCGAGCAGCCAACCGGCGAGAGGAGAGCCGATCAACGAGGCGGCGGGAACTGCAGAATACAAACAAGCGATGGCTCGGCCACGCTCGCGCAGGCGAAACCAATGAGTCAAGTAGACGATCATGGCAGGGAAAAAACTGGATTCGGAAACACCCAGTAGAAAGCGAGCTGCATAAAACTGTCCGGCCGTATGAACAAAACCAGTTAGCGCCGTAACGATTCCCCAGGAAATCATGATGCGCGCAATCCACTTTCTGGCGCTCCAGCGTTCTGCGATGATGGCTCCCGGTATTTCGAACAAGACGTATGTTACGTAGAACATACCAACGCCTAAACCGTAGACGCGGTCGCTGAAGCCTAAATCAGCACTCATCCTGAGGTTGGCAAAGGAAACATTGACGCGGTCAATGTAGTTAACGACGTAGATGAGAAAGACAAAAGGAAGCAGACGATAAGCGACTCGGCGTCTCGCGCGCTGGCCGACATCGCTCAAATCGGCCGTCGTCAAAGCTGTACCTCCACGTGAGTCCAAGCGGATCCCTCCGGCTTTCGGCGGAGTATTGATACTCAGCTCAACTTCTTCGAAACGTAGACGAAGCGGGAAAGGCGGCCCTCTCTAGCAACCCGTGCAGCAACGGCAAGGAACTCCTGTTGGCCCTCATATGCCAGGTCGCCTTCGACCTCACGAAGGGCAGCGCTTCTCGATGCGCGGGCAGCGCTTCTCGCTTCGGCGACTTTTGCCATGTTCGAAGTTACGTTTTCACACATGAACAATCGCAATCCGCACTGCGCTATAACGGATTCGTTATAGCCATGCGGAACGAAGAGATAAACACCAGCAGAACTTCGTACCGATATATCTGCATTCGTCAGCGGCCCGGTCAGGGTGATGGGATCGGTGAACAGTAGTCGTCCTCCCAACTTCAGCAACCGGGCCCACTCCGCAATGACGCGTGGCCGGTCCGAAAAGTGGTTGATCGCGTCAATACAGGTGATGGCGTCGAAGCTGGCGTCAGCAAATGGCAACGTCCCAGTAGCGTCAGTAGACCGAAATTCGGCCCGCTCGGCCAAGCCGCGCTGGGCTGCAAGGGAGCTCGCCGTCTTAATAGCCTGTTCGTGAAGGTCAATTCCGACGACAGAACAGCCCGTGGTAGCGGCGATTCGCAGCGCCGGCCCTCCTGCTCCGCAAGCAACATCGAGCAGGGTCTTCCCTGGGGAAAGGTCTAGCCACTCCAAAAACCTGTCCTGTTCGTCTGAGGTGAGCCAACTGTTTTGTCCAATATCCTCGCCAAAAGCTTCATCACGGATCTGTGTGTACAGTTCCGTTTGAAAATTCTCATAGTTGGAATTGTAGTGACCGGCGGGAGGCAGCGAGTTGGGTTTGCCCATCTGGACCTCACCCCAAACCGACTAACAGACGATGTTTTTCGTGATTTCGAAAGCGCAGAGAATTGTACATATAAACGCGAAAGATTGACCACAGAGAAACCGATGCGTAGAATCGGCGACACTCGTGGTGTTGGTACTTTTCAATGACGGTCAAGGAGTGAGTTATGAAAACTCGAATCCTCCTCTTCCTTTCTTTATTTGCGATCCTGAATTTGATGGTGTTTCCGGGTGAGCTCAGACGTGTCGTCGGAGTTGCAGGCACGGTGCGGGCCCATGGGCTTGGTGTTCAGGGCGACGATGACGATGGGCCGCGATTCCGTGTGACCAGCACAACGTTTCAGAACAACACCATCGTGCCGCCGAGCATGGTGTTCAACGGCCAGTTGGGGAGTGCATGCATCGGCGGGAATATGTCGCCGGATCTGAAGTGGACGCGGGCGGTACCTTGGACGAAGAGCTACGCGGTAGTGGTGTACGACGAAACCGGGGAATTCACGCATTGGGGCGTGTACAACATTCCGCCAGACGTGACGGAGCTACCAGCGGGCGCAGGGACGAATATAAGCGGCGTCCCACAAATCAAGTTCCCGCAAATCTCGAATGATACCTTCAACTCGGGCTATGCGGGGCCGTGTCCGCCGCCGGACATCGTGCCGAACGGGATTCACAAATACTTGTTCACAGTGTATGCGTTGGATACCACATTCAACCTGCCGCAATTTCCGCCAGGATTTCCGGCGCCCGCCGAAACGCTGTTCCGCGCCATGATCGGGCACGTGATTGAGACTGCGACCATCACCGGACTGTTTAGTTGCGACAATGCGCCAACGTCGGGATGCTCGTAAGGGAACGTTTTCCCTGATTCGTGTCCCGGTGCTCCAATTCTGGTCGGGTGACGGGCCACTCGGAAGTAATCCACATGCCTGAGTAACGCCGTTATCGGAAACTGATCCGCCGCCGATTTTCGGCTAATTGGCGATTTGTCGCAGGTCCTGCGGTAGAATCTGGTCGTTCACGTTAGCAGGAGGCATCTCGGTGGCTAGAAAAGCGAAACTTCCTTATGCACTCTCTAGTTTGTTACTGGCGGCAGCAATGCTTGTTTGCAGCCCGTTGGCGTTCTCGCAGGCGACTGCACCGGCGGGTCCCGCTCAAAACCAGATACCTCCAGACCAGCTAGCCGCCTGGGAACAGCTTACGCCTTACCAGAAATCGCAATTGGAGCGGACCTACAATGACTGGCCGTTCCTGGCAAAGTTTCGAGAGGCCGATGCGCTCTTGCCGCAGCCATCGCCGGGCGAAACGCGAGTCGTGTTCATGGGAGATTCCATCACGGAAGGCTGGGGAATGAAAGCCACGCCAACTTCTCCCGCCCGCGGCGAGTTTTTCCCCGGAAAGCCGTATATCAATCGCGGCATCTCCGGGCAAACCACGCCACAGATGCTGGTCCGTTTTCGCCAGGACGTCATTCTCTTGAAGCCCAAAGTTGTTGTCTTGCTGGCCGGTACAAATGACATCGCCGAGAACACCGGGAAAGAAACGATCGAGGAGATTGGCTACAACATCGCGTCCATGAGCGAACTTGCCCGGGCAAGTGGGATTCGAGTTGTCTTGTGCTCCGTATTGCCGGCGAGCGATTTTCATTGGCACAAGGGGCTGGAACCGGCGCCCAAGATCAAGGCGCTTAACGCATGGATGAAGGAATACGCAGCGAAAAATGGTTTCGTATTTGTGGATTACTACTCGCCGATGGTCAACAGCGAAGGTGGCCTCAAATCGGAGTTGAGCCCGGATGGCGTCCACCCCAATAAAGCCGGATACGACCTCATGGCGCCACTTGCGGAGAGCGGGATCGCGGAAGCGTTAAGAAAGCCACTTCCCTGATGCTTCCGTTTCTCGACAAGACTCCAGAGCAGCCGCTCCTCTTATAAAATCCAAGCGACGCGCGGAATCCGGAGGCAGCCTTGAAATTTGCAAAAATTGTCTTTTGGATTGCGGGCATCTGGGGACTGCTGGTCATTACGCCTCTCTATTTTCTGTTCGACATCATCAGCCAGAAAGATCCCCCTCCCATCACGCATCCCGGCTTCTTCTACGGCTTTGTGGGCTGCGCCCTGGCGTGGCAAGTTGCGTTTTGCTTCATGGCCACCGATCCCGTCCGCTTCCGGCCCTTGATGATTCCTTCCATTCTCGAAAAGGCCACTTGGACCATCGCCGTCGTTACCCTGGTCCTGCAAGGCCGCATGCACAACTCCGACCTGGTTTTCGCTGTCACCGATGGCCTGCTCGGCCTCCTGTTTGTAATCGCCTACTTCAAAACCAAGCCCAGTTGACATCCAGATCGAATCAAACTCCGTACATAGAGGAGAGGGCTTGCAATTCTTGCTCCTCCGGCGCGAAGGGCAGGTTTGGTAATCCAGGTTCCAGATTGCTCTCTATTTTTTCGCTTGACGGCGGCTCGCAATGGGAGGATACCAGATGTACCACAGCCCCGGATTGAGGGACGGGGTTTCAAGTCAGGGTACGTGTGTGCGGCCCTGCCCTCCCGAAGTCCTTGGAGCGGAATCAATTCGTACTCGGTTTACGACGGCAGGGAATAAATTCGGGCACCCGCAGGTCCGTAAGTTCGGGTGGAGTTGTGTGCGGACGCTGTTCGAATGCAATTCGCGGAAAATGAAGCGCACGTTTCTCGATCTTCGCGGCGTGTACTAGCTTTGTGACAGGCTGAATCGTTTGCTCTAACCTGCCGTCTAACCCGGACGGAAACTGTTCGCAACGAGCAAACGGGCAGCAGCAGGGCGACAAAAGAGGTGATACAGGAAAACGCGGGGACGCCTCATGATGGCAACGCTCGCACCCTGCTCCAACATTTGATCTTCACGGTGGGCAATCCGCCGGAAGGGCAGCAGTAGAATTAAAAATCACAGGAGGTCGGAGAGAGAAATGACAAAGTCGAATAAGTTCCTTATCACTGGCGCGGCCATCGCGGGTTTGCTCGCGGGAACCGGAGCCAGCATTCAGGCTTCTAATCTGCTCAATGGGGGAAAGGCTTCGGCCACCGCCCAGGACACAGACAAGAAGGCTGACAGCGCCGACAAGGAAAAGCACGCTTGTAAGGGCAAGAACTCTTGCAAAGGCAAGGGCGGCTGCAAGTCCAGCGACAACGGATGCAAAGCCAAGAACTCTTGCAAGGGCAAGGGCGGCTGCGCGACCGATGGCTCCAAGATGCCGGACGAAAAGAAGCCCTCGTAAAATAGCTAACTGCTTGGACGTAACCAATGATGGGGGGCTGGTGGTTCTCACTGGCCCTTTCGTCTTTCCCCTTCCCGGAGACTTGCATGTCAGCGAATCGCTTTAATGGCTTCACCGACTACGGTATCGGTATCGGCCTGCGCGCCCCGCATTACAATCACATTCTCACGCGCAAGCCGGTGGTCGACTGGTTTGAGATTATTTCTGAAAATTTCATGATCGATGGCGGCCGCCCGCTGCACATCCTCGATCAAATTCTCGAACAGTACAAAGTCGTCCAGCACGGCGTCTCGATGTATTTCGGCTCCGCGGAGAAACTGAATCGCGAACACCTTCGCCGCTTGAAAGATCTCGTCCAGTGCACGAAGACGCCGTGGCTTTCCGATCATCTTTGCTGGGGCAGCGTTGACGGGCGCTACACGCACGATTTGCTGCCCATGCCATACACTTTTGAGGCTGCGCGACTTACCGCGCAAAAAGTGCGAGAGGTTCAGGATTTTCTGGAAATCCCCATCGCGGTCGAAAACGTGAGCAGCTACGCGGAATATCACGATTCGGAAATGACCGAATGGGAATTTCTGAACGAAGTCGTCGAGCGTGCGGATTGCGGCATTTTGCTCGACGTCAACAACATTTACGTGTCTTCGCAAAATCACAGTTTCAATCCGTTCGATTACGTGAACAGCGTTCCCGCGTACCGCGTCGCGCAGATTCACATCGCCGGCCACTCGAAATATCGCAAATATATTCTCGACACGCACGATCATCCGGTGATCGACCCTGTTTGGAAGCTTTATGAGCGCGCCATCCAGCGCGTTGGTCACACCGCGACGCTTCTCGAATGGGACGACAGCATTCCCACTTTCCAGGAAGTTCACGACGAAGCGCTGAAAGCCAATAAATTCTTGCGCGCCACCGCGCTGGCAGAAGCCGTATGAAGCTGATGCAGCTTCAGCGCACCATGGCTCGCGCGGTGATGCAGCCGCTCACTTCCTCCGAACGCATGCAGCGCCGCGCTCCGGATGGCGGCCCGATGAAACGCTACGCTTCGCGCTTCATCAAGCCAAATGACCGCCTTACTTCGTTCGAGCGCCTCGAGATTTACAACCGCCAGTATTGGTTTCGTGTGCTCTCCGCGCTCAGCGAGGATTTCCCCGGCCTGCGCGCTGTGCTCGGCGAACGGCGCTTCGACGCCATGGCCAAGGCGTATCTGATCGCCAATCCTTCGCGCTCGTTTACGTTGCGCAATCTCAGCGCGCACATGGAATCGTGGCTGCGGAGAAATCCGAAGTGGGCCGGCGCAAATCAAAATCTCGCGCTGGATATCGTGCGCCTCGAATGGGCGGATATCGAAGCCTTCGACGGAAAAGCCAAGCCCGCACTGCGCCCCGAAGATCTCGCGAGCGCGGCGGGCCCGCGGTTGAAACTAAACCTTCAGCCCTATGTGCGGCTGCTGAGTTTTCGCTATCCCGTAGACGATCTCCTCCTCGAAGTGCGCAAAGAAGACGAAGACACGGATTTCGCCAGCAACACTTTCACTGAGCATCGCAAGCGCAAACGCGTCCGCGCCGTCGCAAAGCTGAAGCCGGCGCAAATTTTTCTCGCCGTGCACCGCATAGACTACTCCGTTTATTTCCGCCGACTCGATCAGGAAGAATTTTCCATTCTCAGCGCGCTGCGCCAGGGAAAAACGCTCGGCGCGGCCGTCGAGTCTGCTTTTCGCAAAAGCGCGGTCGCGCCGGAAGAGCGGCCTCTGAAAGTTCAAACGTGGTTTCAGAACTGGGCCACGCTGGGCTGGTTCTGCCGTCCGGAAAAAAAACGCGCGGCCAGCTGAATCTTGTTGTGGATTGGCGCATCCAGATTTCACGATTCCTCGTAGACAATTCTGGCGACAAATTTCTGTGGAACAAAAACTGACTTCTCAAGAACAAACTGCTAACGAATAATCTTCTATGAACAAAATACTGATAACGACAAAGGCCTGGCACGACAAGTTTTGTCATTACACTGACTATCTCCAGCATCCGTTTCTGCTTTTTGTGCGGCTGTACTGGGGGATCCAGCTGATGCAAAGCGGTTGGGGCAAGCTGCACAACCTCGATAAAGTGACGGATTTTTTCACCAGCCTTGGCTTGCCCGCTCCTGGTTTCACGGCTACAGCCATTTCCAGCCTGGAATTTTTTGGCGGCTTCTTGCTGGCCATCGGCTTGTTCTCGCGGCTGATTTCGTTTGTGCTGACCATCAATATGCTCATGGCTTACATCACTGCGGACAAGGAAGCGCTTCATTCCATTTTTTCCGATCCCGATAAATTCACCGCCGCTGCGCCCTACGTTTTTCTGATGGCTTCGCTCATCGTGTTCGTGTTTGGCCCCGGAATATTTTCCGTGGACGCGCTCGCCAGCCGATTCTTCTGGAAAACCCCGCCGGGGAATAAGACTCCCGCTTAAAGCGGCGGAAGATCGTTGCGTAGTTCTCGCACGCGCAATTCTTGCAATTGGGATACGATGGATTCTGGGTACTCATGGTCCGGATGGAAACTATCCTTGGCTTCCGCAAACCCGCTTGCCTTATTCTTCTGCTTCTCCTCGTTCCCTTCCAGGCCGCAAAGGCGGCAGACGTGACTTCCACCTTGATGATCGGCGGCTCGCGCGTCGACGTGACTATCCAATCCGCCGAGACGCCCAATGCTCCCCTTTCGCAACCCGACGTCATGAAGTGGGTGCAGTTGGCGGCGGAATCCGTCGCGGCCTACTACATGCGATTCCCTGTTCCTCATCTCACGCTCCGCGTTATTTCTTTTGAAGGAACTGGCGTGCGCCACGGCATGACCTGGGGCCGGGATGGCGGTTTGATCGTCATCCATGCGGGAAACAAAACTTCGCCTGCGGAGTTTGCCGAAGACTGGATGTTGACGCACGAAATGATCCATCTCGCATTTCCGTCGATGGCCGATGAACACCACTGGATCGAAGAGGGCCTGTCGGTGTACGTCGAGCCAATTGCCCGCATTCGCGCCGGCCATTGGACGGCGCTGCAAATGTGGAGCGACCTGGTCCGCGACATGCCCAAAGGCCTTCCGAAAGAGGGAGATGCGGGAATGGACCACACGCACACTTGGGGAAGAACATACTGGGGCGGTGCGCTCTTCTGTTTTGTCGCCGACGTGGAAATTCGGAAGCAAACCAAAAACAAAAAAGGCCTGGAGGACGCGCTGCGCGGCGTCCTGAATGCGGGCGGCGATATCAACCAAGATTGGGATTTGGAAAAGGCGCTGAAGATTGGCGACCAAGCGGTCGGACTTGATGTGCTGGAGAAATTGTACGCGGAATGGAAAGACAAACCTGTGCAAGTCGATCTTGCCGCGATGTGGAAAGAGTTGGGTATTGAAGCGACCGGCGGAACGGTAGTGTTGAAAGATGACGCGCCGATGAGCGCCCTGCGGCGAGCAATTGAGATGGGCACTCCGAGCGCGAAAGCTGGCGACAATGCATCGCCGGCTGGCGCGGGTGCGTCGAAGAAGGACTCGGCAGCCGCGAGCCGGCCGCTGGCGGTCTTTGCTGGACGAACTGCAAAATCGAACTGACGAGTTGCCGAGCTGCCCTCCCCCCTCCCCCTTTTTTTTTTTGGAAGAATATGATTCGATGGGACTTAGCGGGTGGGGATGTGCAAAGAATATCATTCTAAAGGGGTTAGTTATTGCCAACGAGGGACAAATCGGGAGCCGGGAGGAAAAACGAAGGGGTATACCCCACCCCCGGTGTTTTCTGTAAGAGCGGCAAATGAAGGACTTAGGTTTGACGCGCGTCAGCGTCGCGTCAATTCGCGTCAAGGGAGAGGCAGGGGAGGATACGTTGACAGTCGAAAGTTTAGAGTTGAAGGAGCGGGAGCCGGAAAAGGATAACGCATAGACGCAGAGGGCACAGAGGATGCGCGGAGAGGGTTGGGTTGCTGGAATGGGCTGGCGACTGACTAACACAGCATGTGTTATCACATATGCCAACACTTTGTCAAGTGTTTACTTTAATGCTATTCGAATGCCCTGTGGAAAAGTTTACAGAGGTTGGGAATTAGCGGTTAGAAAAAGATGAAAACCCGCACCCTGGAAACCGCAGGGATGCGGCACCCGGCAGAAGTATCTCTTGTTAGCGAGGGATCAGAGCTGTTCGCCGGAGCGCTGGATGCGGCGCATCGCGAAGGCTGCCGCAAGGCAGCCGAGAGACGTGAAGAGAAGCCACGAGGAGACGGGGTAGGAGAATTGACCGAAAGCTCCTCCTCCGAGCATAGCCAGCAATGGATAGAAAGGGTTGAGGAAGAGTGGAGCCTGAACGTAGGCCGGCGGCCCGTCGGCTCTGGCCATGACATTGTGACCTTCCCAGTGCGCCACCAGGAAGCCGAAGACGACGGCGGTTACAATGGAAAGCACGAGCACGAAACCGTAACAAGCAGCGGTGGAATGGACGCTGCGGCGAAACATAGAGGAACACCACAAGCCAAGCGTGCAGATGCTGGCAAGGACAAGGACTGTCGAGCCGACGACCTTAAAAAGTTGCGCCGGATCCACGCCGCCAAACGCAAGCGCGAGCGTGAGCAGGGGCAAAGCGCTGAATAGGAGCAGAAGAAGGTACAAGAGAGCAGCAACAAATTTTCCCCACCAAATCTGCGGCGCGGTAAGCAAGCTCGTAATCAAGCCGGCAAAGGTGCGCTGCTCCTTTTCAATCGTCAGAGAGCCGGCGCTAAAAACCGGCGCCATCAGAAGAAGCACTACAAGCTGAGTAATGACAACCGTCAGAAAAATAACTTCGCCGATATCCGCGCCTTGCACTTCGCGCTGCCCGCCGCCTATTGCTGGGTCCACGGCGGCGTAGTAAGCGAAGGAGACGGTCCCCGCGAGTACGAGCAGATAAAGTGTGGGGAGAAGCCACGCGCGACTCTCGCGCAAACGCTGCCGCAGTTCCTTGAGAATCATTGGATTGGTGACAAAACGAGTCATCGAGTTTGTCCCCCGAAAGCGCGGCGGTATCTGTCCTCGAGGTTGAGGCCGCGCGCGTCGAAGTGCGTTATGACTATGCCGGCAGCAAGCAGCTTGTGAAGAAACGCGGAAGCCTCCTTGGGTCCACCATTCAATTCGATCACAAGCAGACGATCGCGTCTTTCCTGAATTCGAACGTCCGGTGCATCTTTCAGAATCGAATCAACCGTGTCGGCGGCGCCGTCAAATTCCAGCTCGCACCGGATACTTGCCGTGGCTGATCCTTCGGCCGCGCCGGAGGAAGCCTCCGAAACATTTTTTCCGTCGGCGATAAACACAATACGCGTGCAGATATCCTCGAGGTCACTGAGAATGTGCGAAGAAATGAGGATGGCCACCCCTTCGGCGTGGAGCTGTTTCAATTGCTCGCGAAGCGTAATGCGGGCCAGCGGGTCGAGGCCCGTCGCAGGTTCGTCCAGGAGCAGCAGCTTGGGATCGTGAAGAAGCGTCTTGGCCAGCAAAAGACGCTGTTTCCATCCAAGTGAAAGGTGTTCGACGAAATCCTCGGGCCGATCCGCGAGGCCGGAACGCATCAGGGCGCGCTCAATGGCAGAGCTGCGATTAGGTTCCTTAAGGCGGAATGCGTCCGCGAAAAACTCCAGGAACTCACGGATGCGCATGTCCTGATACACGCCAGCCACATCGGGAAGATAACCCACGGCCGCGCGGACTCCCCGCGGATCGGTGCGAACGTCGCGACCAGCGACACGAGCCACTCCCGATTTTGGCGGAAGTAGCGTAGAAAGGATCTTGATCAGCGTGGTCTTCCCGGCGCCGTTGGGACCAACCAATCCCACCAGCTCGTTGCTCTCGAGGCGAAGCGAAAAACCGTCTAGCCCGCGGCCGCCGCGAAAAATTTTTCGAAGTGCTTCGACTTCGATCATGGCCATTCCTTGAACGTCACGATCGTCAGGGAAAAGGATTTGCGATCCGGTGAGCGATCACGCAACTTCGCGCCCAAAGGAGCTTCCCTGCTGAGGCCGAAGAAGACCGCCTTGGTTTCGCGGAAAACATCATCACCAACGGGAGACCATCCGCGAATGAGCTCCAGAAGGGAAAATGGCTGACCGGCAAGAGATTTTCGTTCTTTCTCGTATTGGCGAAGCTGCTCTTCCGAGGCGGGCCAGCCGTTTTCCGTTCGGTGAAAGGCAAACGGAGGCCCGGGATATTGTTCATTATTGGAAAGTAAGCGGCCGGTTTCTTGAGCATAAGGAAGACGCTGCACGTGGCCGAGATCGACGATTGAACCGGAGGGAAAGTCACTCAGCAGAAATACGTCATCGCGGTCAACCAAGATTGCTTGGCGGAAATTCAGCCCCGAATCATTGTGAAAATGTCCGCCACCGTCGCGATAGATGTTACCGGAAAAAACTCGGTGCCCTTGAAAACCAAGATCGCGAAATGACCATCTGCGGAGGATAAACTGCGTTTCCCAAGTGTCGCCGAGCGTGATTTTCCGAATGCCTTCCCCAGACGGCTGTGCGATAAGGCCTTCCTCGGAAATGTCAGATTGCCGCTGGGCATATTCATAATTTAGACCGGCCGGGAGGACCGGCCGAACAATGGACCGCTCCGGCGCGGAGATGCGCACCTTTGCATACAACAAAGCGAGCGGGCTGGAAGAGTCCACGCGGTATTCGACGATTTCGTCCAGACCGAAATTTCGAGGATGATTGCGGGCACTGACAGAATACAGAATCAGAGAGAAGAGGATGGCAAGAAAAGGAATGGAGATCCACCCCCATTCCGGCCGGCCGATGCGGCGAAGAACGACAAAATTCACGACTCCGACGAGAATCAGATATCCCACGATCCAGAGAAGTAGCTCGAGGAAACTGGGAAAGCGAAAAGACGTACCCAGGCGCCGCATCAGCCAATCCGCTTCGCCTCCGCGCTGGCCCGTCAACTCGTTCCGAGGATCATTCGCCCATCGGCGGCGGAGTTCTGGTGGTGTGTCTCCGCTGAAACCCATGGGGCGGAAATACTCTGCAAAGCTCTGGCTGGAAATGGATCGAAAGTTGATAAGCCTTCCGTCGTCAACGGAAATAATTTCGCCTTCAGGGGCGTGGGCACGGTACGCCTCCAGGAAACGGGCATTGCCCGTGTCGAGCGTGCTTGCCTGTTTGGATGCCCCAGAAGAAGCGGAGAGCAGTGTGGAACCGTCGGCGAGCTGGTCTTCAGCGAGAACAATCGTGCCGCCACGATGAAGATAAACTTCGAGCGCAAGACGTTGAGCTGCCGAAAGCCTGGCGAGGGGAAGGGCAACAATCGTGATCCATGCAGGGGAATAAGCCCAACCGACGGAAGGCGGCTCCGACACTTGCGCAAACCGGAGCGATTGCGATTTCCGGGTCTGCTCGTCGGCGGTGCCACTGAGCAAAATGGTTTGCTGCAAGGAACGGCATACCTCGGAATTTGCGCAAAGTAGCGCGATAACCATGCCTTGCGTTTTTTCGCCAACACGACGCCCCGTCCGGCCCAACGTGAGTCCGCCGGCATCGCGAGCTTCGACGAACACAACGCCGTGTTCGAGTGGGAAGACATGGAGAGGCACATCAAACGCGCGCGCTTCGCCGGAGACCAGTGTAACAGGCAGATCGATTGTCTCGGAGACAGCCAGCGCTTCCGCATCGAGATTTAGTTCTGCTACGGAAATGTTCAGTGAGAGCGGGCCGTTTGAAACGTTGCGGGCCTCGACTCCCACCAGCGTGCTGCCGGCATTGTTTAAGGAGAGACCACCCAGGCCGAATTCCTTTATTTTGAGGACGACGGAATCTGCCGCGTGGCACGTGGAAGAAAACGCGGCGAGCAAGAAGAGGGAGACTACAATCCGGCGTTGCATCGGACCTTATCATACTACTTGATAGTTATCGCCAATCTTTGTGTGTTCCCGCGGGCAATACCGTGACTCAAGGAGGCTCGCAAGCTCTGGGTCAGAGGGTTCCGCGATGCCCCGGCAGTGCAGATCAGCGAGGAGAACTGGCGCGGCGAACGGGGACGTTGACGGGGGGAGTGTCTTCGCTCTCGAAGTCGCCGGGGCCGGGTTGGATGGCGTGAAACTCGGGGCGGGATTCGAGGAGGCGGACGCAGCGGTTCCAGCGGAGGATGCTGTCGTCATTGCCGGCTGGGCGGATTTTTTCGGCTTCGGCGAAATGGTGGAGGGCTTCTTCGATAAGCGGGAGAAGGATGTG
>Ga0207136_1031_pt1 | contig 35187 bp, 28 predicted proteins | sample Alteio_BWMinHeat_8_FD_153552 | JGI IMG/M metagenome (GOLD analysis project Ga0207136, IMG submission 153552) | Enriched cells from forest soil in Barre Woods Harvard Forest LTER site, Petersham, Massachusetts, United States -... | ecosystem: Environmental > Terrestrial > Soil > Temperate forest >...
CCTTTTCGAAGATTCGCGCGGCTCATAGCGTGTCCCGATTAGCCGAGGTACCGTCAGATCAGGATGCGGAAGAGTTCGAGTTGCACTTTTCGAATGGAGTTTCTCTGGACATTTTGACCTCCCGCGCGCCCGGCGGTGAAGGGGCTATTGCACGGTACTTAGGGAAATTTGGAGAGGGTGTGCAGCAGGTGGAGTTTCGATGCTCCAATGTGGACCGCGCGACGGAGATTTTGAAGGAGAAATTTGGGGTCGCGGCGGTTTATCCAGAGACGAGACCAGGAGCGGATGGAACGCGCGTAAATTTTTTCCTTATGCCTGTCCCGGGCGGCAAGGTTCTGATCGAGTTGTACGAATCCGGAGTAAAACCTCACCAGAAATAACTCAAGTCGGTTTGACGATTTCGTTCCAGGCGCGGAGGATTTCGCCGACCGTCCAGGCCTGTGCGATGCAGCCGCGCGGGGTATGTGGCGGGTCGCCATCAAAGATTTCCGGTAGGGTGCCTAAGCCATACGCGTGGATGTCACTTCCAAGGGGCTCAAGATAGCTCAGCGCCGCTAGACGATCGCCGTAAACGTGAAGATGTGCCACCGCGAATGGCCCGAGCAGCCAGCCCCAGACAGTTCCTTGATGGTAGGCGGCGTCGCGTGCGCGTTGATCGCCGCCATAGTGGCCTTGATACCCTGGCTCGCCAGCTGCGAGGCTGCGAAGTCCGTACCGCGTAACCAGGCGTTGCGCGCAGATGTCGACGACGGATTTTTGCTGGTCCTTAGATAGCGGGCTGACGGGCAGCGACACTGCGAAAATTTGATTCGGGCGCAGCGCTCCGTCCTTGCCAATCCTCTTCGCGGTTCCTGGAACATCGATTACATCGAAGCAGCAGTTTCGCTCCGCGTTCCAAAATCTCTGGAAACTGTTTTTGGCTTGCGCGGAGAGGCGCTCGTAGCTGTCTGGGGATTTGTTCAGGTGATGCGTGAACTGCACCATAGTTTCGAGTGCGTTGATCCAGAGTGCGTTAATCTCGACCGGCTTCCCGGTGCGCGGCGTGACGACCCAATCGCCAATTTTGGCGTCCATCCAGGTGAGTTGAATGCCGGGGCCGCCCGCGTAGAGAAGTCCGTCGGCGGAATCGACGTGAATGTTGTAGCGTGTGCCGGCGACGTGAGCATCAATCATGCCAGCCAGAACGGGATACAGTTTCGCGAGGGTTGCGATGTCTTCCGTGGAGGCGAAATATTGGCGCACCGCTTCGAAATACCAGAGCGCGGCGTCGACGGTGTTGTATTCCGGCTTGCCGCCTGCGTCGGGAAAATTGTTGGGGAGCATCCCACGGTCAACATAGCGCGCGAAGGCCAAAAGAATTTGCTTCGCGACATCGGCGCGGCCGGTGACGAGCGTCAGGCCCGGCAGGGCGATCATGGTGTCGCGTCCCCAATCGCCGAACCAGTGGTAGCCGGCGATTATACTGCGGCCCTCTGGCTCCTCCGGAAGCGTGCGCTTGACGATGAATTGATCGGCGGCGAGAACGAGTTGGCGGAGCCATCCAGGGGCGTTGGCTGTGGGTTGTTGGTTTTGCGACTGCCAAGCATTGAACAAAGTGAATTCGTGATCGGCGCATTGAGCGCGAGAAGCTTTGCCATCGAGTGGAGTGGTAGCTTCGGTTGTCACAACGATAGTGAGACTCTCGCCGGGGTTCAGCTTGGCGTGAAAGAGTGCAGCAAAGAGATAGTCTTCGTGATCGTCCAAGCCGCGTTCCGTTTCCCTGGTCAAATAACAACCGCGATACCACTCGTGTTGCGGCTCGCATGAGGCTTGAGCGCTTTTTAAATAGAATGGCGTCGCGCCATCGAAGGATAGAACCATCACGCCATCATCCACCGGAGCAATTTTCATATGCCAGTCGCCAGCGTGGGTTAGTGAATGAAAGTCGCGATAGTTGACGAGGGCTTTAGCTTCGATTTCGATAGGACTGCTGGAGCGCGAAAGAGTGTAGTGAATGAACGTGGTGTTTTCGCCCCGAACCATCCAAACGCGTTTTTCGAGCAAGGCATCGGCCAGGGCGTAGGTCCAAACGGGAGTGGTGCCTTCGAGACCGAAACTTTCGAGGTAGAGAAAGCCCTGCGGGTCAACGGCGCCGCTGGCCCACCGGTGGGTTGCCAGCGCATACGTGCCGCCGCCATAGCGAACGGTTTCGTCGAGCACCGCAACGAGTTGATTGCGGCCGACCGGCGGCTGAAGAGCCGCTATAAGTAGGCCGTGGTAGCGGCGCGTCATGCCTGTGGCGATTGTTCCAGAAGCAAAGCCGCCGATGCCGTTGGTAACGAGCCACTCGCGGGATTCGCCAGCGGGGAGATTGCCACAGATTTCGCGCCCAAATTGAACTTGGGACTGGGCTTCGATTGAAGACGGAGGTTGTTGCGGCGCCACGGCTTTCCCTTTCTTTGGTGTAGCCTATGCCACGAATCGTCGCTCAGTGTTTACCGGGCTTTAGCCACTTTGTCATCAGGAAACGAGAGTGATTGTCGTAGCCTGCGCGGCGATAAAGCTCCGCAGCTGGGTCGTTGCCTTGATCGACTTCGAGATGGATGGCATTCACTCCCAGTTCGCTGGCGCCTTCTTCGACAAATTGCATGGCGCGCCGGCCGATTCCCTGCCGTCGATATTGTGGCTCGATGTACAGCTCATCGATGAAGGAATCGCGTCCGTGATATTCGAAGCTATAGCCGAATGTAAGAACAATGTACCCGGCGTGAGTTTCTCCATCCAAGAAAACCCAGGCACGGCCAAGGTCTGGGCTCGCCAGAAACTTTCGGAGCACATCGCGGACAGCCGGTTCATCGAAAAAATAGGCGCCCGGTTCCTGTTCGGCCAGATTGCGCATCATGCGGAGAAGTGCCTTCTCGTCCGCCAGGGCAGCGGGGCGGAAAATAACGCTGGGCACTTTACTCTCCGCTCTGCTCGATCAATTTGGCGACCAGAGCAGTCCAGCCAGTCTGGTGGCTCGCGCCGACGCCGGCGCCATTATCGCCATGAAAAAACTCGTAGAAGAGGAGCAAATCCTTCCAGTGCGGGTCGCTTTGGAACAGTTCAGTACCACCGGCGACAGGGCGGCGGCCATCCTTGCCGCGAACAAAGATATGAACGAGACGCCGGGAGATTTCTGCAGCCACCTCCCAAAGATCGGATTCGTTGCCACTGCGAGACGGCGACTCGACTTTGAAGTCCTCGCCGTAATAGTGGTGATACTTCTGCAAGGATTCGACGAGGAGATAGTTCATCGGGAACCAGATGGGGCCGCGCCAGTTGGAATTGCCGCCAAAAATGCCGCTGGTGGATTCTGCGGGTTCGTAGTCTACGCGGCTGACGTGGTCATTGACCTGGACCTCATAGGGATGATCGAGGTGGTAGCGAGAGAGAGAGCGAACGCCATAGGGCGAGAGGAACTCGGTTTCGTCAAGCATGCGGCTGAGGATGCGCTTCAGTTGTTTACGATTCGCGAGCGAAAGCAGGCGGCGAACACCGCGCGCGGAACGCTGCGTCATTTCGATGTGTTCCGGCACGTCCGCGTGATTGTCAATGAACCACTGCATACGGCGCTTGAAGCCGGGAAGGCGGTCGACGATTTCTGGCTCGAGGGTCTCCACGGCGAAGAGAGGAATGAGGCCAACCATGGATCGAATTTTCAGGAAATGATCACTGCCATTTGGCAGGTGGAGGACGTCATAGTAAAAGCCGTCTTCGTCGTCCCAGAGAGCGATGCCATCCGTGCCCATGTCGTTCATGGCGTGTGCGATGTTGACGAAATGTTCGAAGAATTTGCTGGCGACGTCCTCGTAGGCGGGATCTTCCTTGGCCAGTTCAAGCGCGATGGCCATCATGTTGAGGCAATACATCCCCATCCAGCTGGTGCCGTCGGATTGTTCGAGGTGGCCGCCGGTAGGCAGAGGCGCCGAGCGGTCGAAAACTCCGATGTTGTCCAGACCGAGAAAACCACCCTCGAAAATGTTCATGCCGTCGGGATCTTTGCGATTGACCCACCAGGTGAAGTTGAGCAGAAGCTTATGGAAAACTTTTTCGAGGAAGCCGCGATCGGCCACGCCACGAACGCGCCGCTCGATCTTGTAAACCCGCCACGCAGCCCAGGCATGGACAGGAGGATTCACATCACCGAAAGCCCACTCGTAGGCAGGCAGTTGCCCGTTGGGATGCATGTACCACTCGCGAAGAAGAAGTATGAGCTGCTCCTTCGCATAGTCCGGATCCACGATCGCAAGAGCAACACAGTGAAATCCCAAGTCCCACGCCGCGTACCAGGGATATTCCCACTTGTCCGGCATGGACATGACATCGTCGTTGTAGAGTTGCTTCCAATCTTTGTTGCGGCCTTTCAATCGCTCGGGCGGCGGCGGCGGCCCAGCCGGGTCGCCTTCAAGCCAGTTGCGAACATCGTAGTGATAGAACTGTTTGGACCAGAGTAATCCGCCCAAAGCCTGGCGCATCACGCTTTTTGCATCGTCGGATAATTCCGAGGTAACGCGCGAAGCGTAAAACTCGTCGGCTTCCTTCTGGCGGAGAGAAAATACGTTGTCGAAGCCCGCATCAAAATCATTCGAAGCTGGCACACCTTCCGGGCGGTCGGCGTGGCCTGGCGACGTGATAGTGCCGACGACGCCCAGACTTCGTTCCATGGAAGCGAGCGGCTCCGTGTCGGTGAGCCGCAGCTTGATTGTTTCGCTTTGGCCGGGGCCGAGCTGCAGCGGATAGTACGCAGCCATTTTTGTCCCTGTCTGCTGAGGGTTGACGCTGGATTTGTTTCCACGAATCAAGTACTCGTGAAAAGCGTCCTTCACATACGGCGAACGGTTCTTGCCGTTGAAAAGCCTGGCAAAGTTAGTCTCGTTTTCGGTGCATAGCAGCTCCGGCTGGCCAGCGCAGAGAAGCCAGCGTTTGCCGTACTTCCAATGTTGAACTTCGGCGCACAAGCTTCCGGGAATGCTGGTGGCTTTTTGCGCGCGGGGTCTGCGCAAATCCCGGCCCCAGGACCATGTGTTGCGAAACCACAAAGAAGGGAGAAGGTGCAGCAATGCCTCTTCGGGCCCGCGATTTACGGCAGTGATCTTGATGAGGATGTCTTCCACGTCGGCTTTGGCGTATTCGATGAATACATCGAAATACCGGTCCTCGGCAAAAATGCCGGTGTCGAGAAGCTCGAACTCGGGTTCCTCGCGGCTCCGTCTGCCATTTTCATCCACGAGGCGGGAATAGGGAAATTCCGCCTGCGGATATTTGTAAAGCATGCGCATGTAGCTGTGCGTGGGTGTCGAGTCCTGATAAAAGTAATACTCCTTCACGTCCTCGCCGTGGTTGCCTTGGTTACCTGTGAGGCCAAAAAGTCTTTCTTTAAGAATAGGGTCGCGGCCGTTCCACAGCGCGAGTCCGAAGCAGATCATCTGGCGGCGGTCAGAGATGCCACCGATGCCGTCCTCGCCCCAGCGGTAGGCGCGCGAGCGCGCATGATCGTGCGGGAAATATTCCCAAGCGGTGCCGCCAGGGCTATAGTCTTCGCGCACCGTGCCCCACTGGCGCTCGGAGAGATAGGGTCCCCAGCGTTTCCAGTATTTTTTACGGGCGCGATCTTCCTCGAGCCGCTGGTCTTCCTTGGATTGGAGTCTTGCCATGGTTGGAGTCCCTCAGTAGAGGCGCTCAAATTATGGTTTATGGTCGCATCTTTTGCGAATCGCGGAGGCGACCGGTGGGAAATGCGTGCCCGTTCCGATAAGCCCGCAAGAAAGGGACAATCCCCCGAAGATGGGATGCTTCAGCTAAATACAAGGTCACGAAGAATTTGCAAGAATATTGCGGAACGCTGCCGGAGCCGAGAATATTTTTTGCGCAGGAGACTTCTATCGGCTCCTGAAAACGCAGATTGGTTCAATCCGATGTACCCTAAAACTACGCGAGAGCGTCCGTTTATTAAAAGAACATTCGAGGAGATCGAGCACATGTTTGAGCCTCAAACGCGAGTTCGGAGAGCGACACAATGGCGGTTACCTAAAATACTATCCGCCATCGTCACATTGCTTTGCGTTTCCCTCTCGTCAGGCCGTGCCCAAGCGCAAGGGCGTTCCACCAATGAATTGCGCAAAACGGATCAATCCGTCGGTGCCCTGATCCGCAAAGTGTCTCCGAGTGTGGTGCAGATTCTAGTGTCAGGGTATGGTCAGGTCGAAGAAAGCGAGCACGGGAACACCGGCGTGGTCATTGGGCGGCAGAGGGCGATTGGTTCGGGATTCATTATCGATCCGAGCGGATACATTATTACGAACGCGCATGTGGTGAAGGGAGCGCAGCGCGTGCAGGTGGTGCTTTCGAGCGCGAATTCCGACGATTCCGGTGACGCGCCGCTTTCTTCAAAAACAAGTCTCGTTCCGGCGCGGATCATCGGCGTCACCAGCGAAATCGATCTCGCTCTGCTCAAGGTGGATGTCGCAGATCTTCGCGCACTGAAACTTGCAAGCTACCGGAACCTCCAGCAAGGCGAATCGGTGTTTGCGTTCGGAAGCCCGGAAGGGCTGCGTAATACGGTGACTCGCGGAATCATTTCCGCGGTGGCGCGGCAAACCGATCCCGACGCGACGATGGTTTATATCCAGACGGATGCGGCCATCAACCCAGGCAATTCGGGAGGGCCGCTGGTCAATGTAGACGGCGAAGTCGTCGGCGTGGATACCTTCATTTTGTCGCAGTCTGGCGGAAACGAAGGGCTCGGATTTGCCATTCCGTGCAGTGTTGTGAACATCGCTTACCAGCAGTTGCGCAAATTTGGCCATCTGCATCGCCCCGAAATCGGGATCGTCGTTCAGACGATAACGCCGACTCTGGCGGAGGGTTTGAAGCTTCCGCGCAACTTCGGAGTTGTGATCTCGGACGTTTTGCCAGGCGGGCCTGCCGAGGCCGCAGGAGTCCGTATTGGGGACGTCCTGCTGGCTATCGACGGTAAAGCGGCGAGCAGCGTACCTTACGTGGCTTTTCATCTGATGTCGCGCGAGAGCGGTGACACAGTGCACCTGGACATCCTGCGGGGGATTCTGCGGCTGGGTTTCGACGTGGCGCTGATGGACCCGCCTAAGGACATGGATCAGATCACCGCTCTGGCCGACCCGGAAAAAAACCTGGTTCCCGCGCTCGGCATTCTTGCCATAGAAATCGACGAGAGAATTGCAGCAATGGTGCCGGAGCTCCGCGACCCTTTTGGAATCATTGTCGCCGCGCGGGCTGCAGGAGCCACTGCGGAAGTACCGCTGACCGCGGGCGACGTAATCCGTACGCTCAATGGCGAGCCGATGACCACGCTCGACCGTGTGCGGAGAGCATTGAAAGCCTTGCCGCCGGGCGCTGCGGTCGTGCTGCAAATTCAGCGCGACCAGAAGCTCATGTATGTGGCGTTTGCGCTAGATTAAGCGTGGCGTGGCATGCCGCTCGACAGTCCAAAGGACTAGGCCAAACCTAGCTGTTTGCGAGCTTCCGCGACGATCTTTTCCGGAGGCGGAGCGGCATCTACGATGATCGCGTCCGTCGGTTCTTCAAGAGTGGCGAACTGGCTGGCGAGCAGATCTTGCTTGGCAAAATGTCCCTTTCGGGCAAGCACCCTCTGCGAGAACAGTTCATAGCTCCCCTTCAAATAAACAAATTTTACGTCGGGACCGACACGAAGTTCATCGCGATAGCTCTGTTTGAGCGCCGAGCAGGCCAGCACCGCGTTGCGGCCCTCCGCAATCCACTCGACAATTTTGTCATGGAGCGCTTTCAGCCACGGCTCACGGTCCTCATCGGTCAGTGGAATGCCGCGCTTCATTTTTTCAACGTTCGCGGGCGGATGAAAATCGTCGGCATCCACGAATTCCCACCCCAGTCGCTTCGCGAGCAGGGTGCCTATGGTGCTTTTGCCCGAGCCAGTCGTGCCCATAATGATCACAATCATAGTAGTAGCCTCATGCGGGGAAACAGGGTGTCATTGAAGCAAAAAAGATTGGCTGGGAGACCTGGACTCGAACCAGGATAGCCAGATTCAGAGTCTGGAGTCCTACCAATTGGACGATCTCCCAGCCGATGGGAGGAAAAAAAGGAACCGCAGCTTGATCCCGATGACCGGGGCAGCCACGATTCTTCACATCTAATTTAATCGGGATTCGCTGGTGCGTCAACCGCGGGCGGAAGTTGCTGGCGTCGATTCCGTTGCCTCGGAACCCGCCACGAGCACCATTTGGCCTTTGCTCATGGTGAATTCCTGACCGCCCCAGGTGACGCGGTTGGAAGCAAAGCTCGCGAGCCAGACAGCTGAGTAGAGAGCGTCGCGCAGTGGCACGAGCCAGAGCCTGCGGCGCAGCACATCGTCACCGACTCCCCAGACTCCGACGGTCCAAGCCATGACGTGACGCAACACAAGGTAGGCGATCAGGTAGGCAGCGGCGATCCCCTTTGTGGGAGCGACGAGCGCCGCCAGCAGAGCCCATGGCAAGCCAAGGGTGAAGATCAAGCCAAAATATGAAAGCGGGCGGCATAACCGCACGGTCCGAGCCCAACGAAGCTGATGATCCCAGAAACTTTTGGCCGTTTGCGCAGGATACATGGTCCAAACGGGCTCGCGGGAAAGAAGAACGCGTCCGCCGGCTTGGGCAATGCGCAGGCCGAGCTCGTAATCGTCCGCCAGCATTCCGGCGATGGACTCAAAGCCCCCGATTTTGGAGAGCCAGCGCTTGGTCGTGACTATCGAGGCACCCAACGCAAAGTTTATGCCCTCGGTCCACTCGGCCATCAGCACGCCGGCGAAAAAATCGCTGGATGCCCCGATGGCTTCGAGCTCCGCGCCAAGGTTTTTCTCGGCGATGCCGCGGTAGAAGGAGGTGACCGCGCCGGTGCTTTCGTCCACAAATGGAGCGACGACTTCGTGCAAATGGTTTGGGCCGACACGCACATCGCCGTCTGTAAGAACAAGGATTTCGTGGCGTGCTTCCTCAGTGAGCCGCGCGAGCTTGTTGACCTTACGGTTGGCACCCAGATTTTCGGCGCCAACGAGCATGCGAATCTGGCGCTCCGGAAATTCGGCGACTAGGCGTTGGATGAGCGGAACAGCCGGATCAGCAGCGTCATTCACCGCAAAAAGAATTTCGTAGTTAGGATAATCCTGGTGGCAGAAGCTCGAGTAGTTCTCGTAACTTGCGAAGTCCACTCCCCGAACTGGTTTCAGCAGGCTCACAGGAGGAGTGTAGTTTCGCAGCTTGTGCTTGCGCTCGTGGCGGAAGAAGCGCCAAGCGGCAAAGGTGGCCGCAACGTAATACCCGAGTGGCGCGGCCGCCAGAAGCAGCACTGCATCGCGCCATCCTGAATGAAATATCGTCACGCTGAGATCTGCTTCCTGCTTGCTAAGATTTCCTGGATAGATAGGTTGAACGCCGCTCTCCTAGCTTGCCACAAAGGGGAACGCTTCGGTATTTATCGCTGGCCTGGTGAGTCAAATGGAGTACGGAGAGAATCGCGCAACGGCGCGTGGATTTCCACACTTAACGTTTGCCGAGCCACACCAACGTGACGCCAATGCAAACGATCAACACTCCCACCCAGCGGCGCGGAGTCACGCGTTCCCCGAGAAAGAATTTTCCGCCGAGCGCTCCCGCCGCATAGTTCAGGGCGGTCACGGGCACGACGAAGCTGACGTTTTCAATGGAAAGCACGGCCAACAGCGAAAAAAAAGCGAGCGCCATCATCGCAACGCCGATCCACATCCAAGGAACCTTCAATGCGCGCAGAATTACGCGGACAACCGCCAGTGGAAGAAAATCCGTCACCTCTCCCACGCGTTTCATGGCGCGCGTGACGCAAATCTCTCCGCCTGTTCCGCTGACGACAACGAAAAATAAAAGCAGGGCTTCGCGCATATTCAGCGCACCTCGGTGGTACGCGGGGGAGTATTCCCAACGACGAAAACACCGAGACAAATAACGACGATGCCTGCCCAGTGCAGCGGAGAAATCCTCTCACCCAGATAGAAGTAACCCAAAAGAGCGACGACCAAAAGTGCAATTGAGGAGGCCGGCTGAACGTAACTGAAATCGGCCCAGGAAAGAATGAGCATGTAGGCGACAAAAAACGTGAGCAGTGAAGCGACTCCGAGCCAGATGTAACCCGAGGTGAAAACCAGCGAAATGATATTAGGCAGTCTGGAAGGCGCCCAGGTGACCGCCGAGCCCACGTTTTTCATGCCCTTGCCAAGCAACACGTTTCCGAGAGGCGCGAAGACGACCATGATCAGAAGCATGCAATACGTCTTGAAGTGCAGGCCGCGCGAAGACATCACGCAGTGGGCGTGCCAGACGCCAGAATTGGGAAACGAGGCAGAGAGGCGAGAGCCGCAAAAGCCCGAATTCGCCCGCGAAGCAATCGCGAGAGAGAGGCAAAAGTTTTCATCGCGGTGAACTCGGATGCATCCGAAGACTCCCCCATTCATTATTGCACGATTCTCGGGGCTCTTTGTCGCTAACTCGAACGAGGCTGACGAATGAGCTGCTTGTGCGGCTTTTGGAGAGTGAAAATCAACGTAATTTGCTATTATTTTGTGGCTCGCAGTAAACTCCACAAGTATTCTGAAAGGACCGGCTACAGAAAAAAGAATGACTGCCGACCTGAACCGGCTGTTTGACATTCCGCTCTCCGGACCTCGAACCGAAATCGTAAACGCCGGTCAATGTGTCATCCCAGTATCGATGAAAAATACTGCTGTACCATCCCGCTCAGGGTACCGCAATGACTGCGAGTAACTTCACCTACATTTTTCTGGGCGTCGCGGCCATCCCCTTCATCTATTATTTCCTCGCGCTTTATAGTTCTTGGCAATTTTTCCGTCACGCAAGGAAGTCTAACCAGCCTCTGGATTACACGCCTCCCGTGAGCAATCTCAAACCGATTCGCGGGCTGGATTCCGAGGCATACGAAAACTTTGCGAGCTACTGCAATCAGGATTATCCCGACTACGAGCTGCTTTTTGGCATCGGCGATGGCGACGAAGCTGTTTTGGAAGTCATTGAAAAGTTGAAGCGCGATTTTCCGCAGCGCCGCATTCGAGTGGTCCACATCTCCGGCCATACCGCAGCCAATGACAAAGTCGTCAAGCTGGCCCGCCTGGTGAGCGAAGCTCAAAACGAAGTGCTGGTCATCAACGACAGCGACGTTCGCGTACGGCCAGACTACCTGCGTTCCGTGGTTGCGCCTCTCCGCGACCTTAAGATTGGTGCGGTTACCTGCCTATACGTTTCGACGCACGAGCACACGTTTCCACAGAAACTCCAATCCATCGGCATGTTTTGCGATTTTTACCCGGGGATAATGGTCGCTTGGCAACTGGACGGAGTAAAGTTCGCCTTCGGACAGACGATTGTTACCACGCGAAAGCATCTTTCGGGATTCGGCGGCTACACCGCGATTGAGAACCGCCCCGCGGACGACTTGCTTGTGGGACGATTGGTTGCTGGACAGGGTTTTGAAGTGGCGCTGCTGCCGTACACGGTCGAGACAGTGGCTGACTTTAAATCCTTCGGCGAGTTTTTCTTCAAGCGCCTGCGCTGGATGACAGTGATGCGGCACATGCGGCCTTGGGGACACATAGGCCTGATTTTTACCCAAGGGTTAGCGTGGTCGATCGCTGCTGTGTCGGTTCATCCCTCGGCGCTAGTAGCATTCTTATATCTCGGTGGCTACGTTTGCGTGCGCGCGGCCATGACTTGGCTGATCGGCGTCTGGGGACTGAAGCAAGCCGGGGTATGGAAAAAGATGGCGCTTGTGCCCGTGTGGGACGCGTGGGCGCTGCTTATCTGGCTGCTGAGCTTCGGGCGCAGGAGCATTCGCTGGCGGGACATTGACTATCGCATCCGCGGAGGGATGCTCGTTCCGGTGGCTCCTCCTGCTCCGCAAAAATGAGTGCTTCGGAGAAAGCCTGCTCCTGTTTCACATTCCCTTCTGTGGATAAATATGGATGCGAGAAAGTGTGATGGGTGGCGCACCTCCCTACGTGATCCTCGGCCGGGGACGCTGGGCTACTCGGATGCGGAGCATCCTCGCTGCGGAAGGCCGTAGCGTCTCCATTATCCCAGTGACACGGCAGGCTTCCGGCGAGGCTGAGGCCACCTATAGGTCGCGTCTCTGCGAAGCCATGGCCGCAAGCGAAGCACAAATCGCGTGGCTCTGCGTGCTGCCCGGACCTCATATTCCGTTGATGATCGAAGCCGCATTGGACGCGGGCCTGCACGTTGTAGTGGAAAAACCGTGGCAAGGCTCGCAACGCGTGACCTCATCGCTGGTCGCCAGGGCCAAATCGCAGCACCGTCTCCTCGCCGTCCATTTCGAGTATTGCCTTCTCGAAGAAGTGGAGCGGTGGCGCAGAGATTTCCACCCGGGTACTGGACTTCGCTTCGGGGGCCATTTTTTCTTAAGGCGGCCCGATCATACGGGGATGCCCGCGATAGACAATCTCGGCTCTCACCTGCTTGCCATACGGGCTTACGCGACCCCGCGGTCCGGGCTGCAAGAAATTCGTTGTGGTTACGAGCAGCCGGATGAACGCTGTGTTTGGCTGGAGAAACGGAACACGCGCGTGGCTTTCCTCGATCTTCTGGCAAACAAGGAGCCCATTATTCAACGCTTTATGGCGAAAGTGGAAGGCTCCCTCGAACTAGCCGAGTTCCCTCTCGGACTGGAATTCGCGTTGCGTGTGGCGAATGACGGCACGGCCTTCCGCTGAAAGCCCGCGTCACCGGCAATGGAACGGTCGCGGCGAAAATACTAGCGGTGAGAATGCTTTTGCGCTTTTTCCACGGGCTCGCTTGCAGCTTGGACTCGAGATGCTCCCAAAGAGTTCCTCGCCGTCTTGCTCATCTGAAGGCGCCGGTCATTGCGCGGCTCGCGCCAGTTCACCTGCGGCAGCATCAGCGAAGCGTCTGCCCGGTCGCGGTACTTGATCGCTATGTTCATCAGCGAGTCCAGCAAGGAATCGGAAAGCAGATGAGGCTTGAGGCCCAAATCGATCAGCTTGGAGTGCTTCGCGTTGTAATAGTGTTCCTCAGCTTCAACGCGCGGGTCCTGAAGGTGGTCGACCTCGACGTTTAGGCCGAGCTTCTTGCCCGCGGCCACAGTCATCTTCGCGAGCTCACCCACCGAAAACTGTTCCGTGAACTGGTTGTAAACGCGGCACTCTCCGCGAGCAGCTGGATTCTCGCAGGCAATTTCAATGCAGCGTACCGTGTCGCGGATATCCAGAAAGCCGCGTGTCTGCCCGCCCTTGCCATAGACGGTCAGCGGCTGTCCGATAGCCGCCTGAATACAGAAGCGGTTCAGCACCGTGCCAAAAACATCGTCGTAGTCGAAACGATTGATCAGCGCCTCGTCCGTGGACGTCTCGTCAGTTGTCGTTCCATAGACCACGCCCTGATTCAGGTCCGTGGCGCGTAGCCCCCAGATTTTGCAGCTGAACATGATGTTGTGGCTGTCGTGTACTTTCGAGAGGTGATAAAAAGAGCCGGGCTGCTTCGGAAACGGCAGAACGTCTTTTCGCCCGTTGTGCTCGATAGTGATGTAGCCCTCTTCAATGTCGATATTCGGCGTTCCGTACTCGCCCATGGTCCCAAGCTTGACCAGGTGGCAATCCGGCCGATGCTCCCGGAGCGCAAAGAGAAGATTCAGCGTACCCACTACGTTGTTGACCTGCGTGAAGACCGCGTGGCTCCGGTCGATCATCGAATAGGGAGCGGAGCGCTGCTCGGCGAAGTGCACAACCGCGTCCGGCTCGAAAGCGCGCAACGTGGAAGAGAGAAATTCGTAATCGCAAACGTCGCCGTAGAAGGACTCGATAGTCTTGCCGCTGACAGCCTGCCAAACGCGCAAGCGGTCGGAGAGCGGGCGAATGGGAGTCAGGGTTTGCGCATTAAGTTCGTGGTCCCACAGCCGGCGGACAAAATTGTCGACGATGGCGACGGAATGCCCCTGCTTCGACAGATACAAAGCGGTTGCCCATCCACAATAGCCATCTCCCCCAAGCACAGCAATCTTCATCGTTCCTCCTTAGTGAAATCCCCCTGGGCCCATTGCTTGTGATGCGGCGCGTTTTTCTTGCGCCAGCCTGAACAGCATGAGAAGGCAAGCTTATAGCGCCCAGCCGCAGTCTCTGTCTACTGTTACTAAATACAGTATACGTGATGAGGGCTAGTATGCGTCCCCTCGCCCTTCGAAAAATCCATCACGAATTACCCCTCCATTCAGATGGAGCAAACTGTTCTTTTCTACAAGCAAGGCATTCCCAAAGCAAGTCGCGAAACGTGAATTTAGCCAAAATGACATCCCGGAGCGGGAAAGGATTGAGAACACTCCCGGCCGCACCATTACCTTCGTTTGCGGGGACGATCCGGAAACTGAAAGCGGATGATTCGTCAGGATGCTCTTCCCCCCGCTGCTGGTCACTAGAATGAGCCTATCGCGCCCGACAAGATTTTCCAGCGCGGGCACGCCCGAATCCAGCGCGACCACGTAGTAGCGTTCAGGCTGCAGCCACAGCTCCTTAAATTGAGCGTCCTCAATAAAGACGCTTGGCGCGCCGGGCGCGTAGGAGCCGTATTCCAGGTTATTGAAGCGCCCATTCAGAATCAGCGCTGTCCGGTTCGTATAAAAAAAGATGGAAGAAAAAGTGTAATAAGCACGGCCGGAGATCAGTTTTCCCTCAGGGGCCCGGAGCAAGGCTTCCGCAAGCGGGCGCGAAGAAAGGTAGGGATCGAAAACGACCATAGCCAAACGAGCGGCGTGAAAGAAAAGCACCATCATTAGCGCCGCGGAGAGAAAGGCGCGCAATCCAGCGGATCGGAACGCGCCAACAGCGCCAACCAGAAACGCCCCAGTCGCAATCAGAAGCGGTACGCGCAGGTACGCAAAGGACTCGATTGTGAGGTCCTCCATGTGCCCAAGAGAGAGCTTGTAGGCCGAGGGATGTTGGCTGAGCGCCGAAGAGATGTCTCCGGGTGCGGGCACATGGCGCACCAGAAAAAACAACGTTAGCGTAACGATGGCCGCCGCGGCCGCGACTCCGCAGAGAACATACGTGCCGCGCCGTATCCAGCTACCTCCCGCCGCCATCGCGGATCCGAGCAGCAAAGCCAGCGCTGGATAACAGGGCATCGAGTAATACTCCTGTGTCGTCGAAAACGTGAAAAAGATCAGCAGAAAACCAATCCAGCAAAGAGCCATGAGCCGCATTTTGCCCGCACGGTCGATTGGCTTAAAAGAAAGCTTGGCGATCGCCGTGAAGTACACGCTCCACGGAAACAGCCACAAGAGATGGAAAAGCCAAAAATAGAGCCGCGGAACCGTATCGTAATCGCGGGGATAGCGAAGATTCAAGAAACGGAGAAGTTGCTCGTTAATGAAGAAGAACCAGAGAAAACCATGGTACTGCCCCGGGCCGCTGTGCAGGCCGAAATAAAAGTAGGGCGGATTGCGGAGCGCGGCGAGAATGTGCCAAGGCGCAGCAATCAGGAGGGCGATGAGAACTCCGCTGAACGGATGGAGCCGCTTCCATGTCCGCGCGTAAAACAACCGGCGAGTTAGAAACAAATAGATGATTCCGCCGGCCAGCGGGAAAAGCACTCCGACGAGACTTTTGATCAACAGTCCCGTGCCCAAGCTCGCGGCGAGAACACCGGCCCAAAGACGCGGGTGCTGTTCATCCTCGTCGAGAGCCCGCAGGAAGGCCCAAAAGGCAAGAGCGACGGTAAACGTAAGCATCACATCAGGAATCAAGATGCGAGTGAAGAGAAATAGCCCAATGCACGTGGCCATGCACAATCCCGCATAAAATCCCGCGCGCTTGCCGAAAGCCCACACCCCCATCGCCGCCGTCAGCCACGCAAGCCCCATGGCGCACAGCGCAAATGGAATGCGTGCCGCCCAATCGTGCACGCCGAAGATTTTGTAGGAAAGAATCATCGGCCAGTAATACAGCGGTGGCTTTTCGAGGTAGGCGACTCCGTCCAGCCGCGGCGTCACCCAATCGCCAGTCTCCATCATTGTTCTGGCGGCTTGCGCCAGCACGGCATCCGAATCGTCCATCAACGATGGTGGCGAAACGATGCAACCGAGATAAATGGCTCCCGCAAACAGCAGGACCGCTAAGTAGATATACTTGTTTTTTCCTGTATCCAAGAAGCTGGCGCCGGAGAAGGCGCCGCCTGAATTCGCCATTTTTTCATCCATAAGAATAGAAGCAGCAAACCCCACAAGTGGTAACCGACATTTATACGGCGCTCCAGGTGCAGCCGAACCAACTCCTGCACCACGCCCGGCTGGAAAAGTGATTTTTGCTCCGCAAGCCCTTCCCGGATTGTGTCCAACAGAAGCTCACGCAGCGGCCCGCGAAGCCACTCGTGCGCCGGAATATCGAAGCCGACCTTTTTGCGTCGCAGGATCATCTCGGGAAGCTTGTCCTTCATCAATTGTTTGAGAACGATTTTCTGCTGCGAGCCTTGCATTTTGAGCGATGGCGGCAGCGTTGCGGCAAATTCCACGATGCGATGATCCAAGAAAGGCGGCCGCACTTCCAGCGAGTGCGCCATGCTCATGCGATCGACTTTGTTCAAAATGTCGTCGGGAAGAAAATATTTTTGGTCAAACCAAAGATACGGAGACACTCCATCCTTGTCTGCAGGCGAATTGCGTAACTTATCCAGAATGTTGTCGAGAGAATTTGGCAATGGACGCACCGAAAGCGAGCGCGCCTCCGCATCGGAAAAAGTTCCGTTCCAATAAACGTGCGCGCGTTCCGCGGGCATGAGACTCCCCGCCAAAAAGCGCTTCACCATATATTCGCGGCTGATCTTGTCGTCCGAGACCGGCCACAGCCCGGCAAGCGCGATCCCCGCGCGCAGCGACCACTTTGGCAACCACCGTATCGGGCGCGCTAGCTGGTTCGCCCGATATGTCAGGTAGCCGCCGAACAGTTCGTCCGCCCCTTCCCCGCTCAGAGCAACAGTCACTTCGGTCCTGCTCATCTTCGAGAGAAACCAGACCGGCAAAGCTCCAGCGTCCGAACTGGGCTCGTCCGAGTAATAGGCAAATTCCTCAATCGCTCCGCGTAGGTCAGCCCCGGGATTCAGGTCGAATTCCTGGTGGTCCGTGCCATATTTCTTCGCGGCGCTCCGTATGTACGCCGTCTCATCAAAACTTCTTCCGAGAAAAGAAACGGAGAGCGTTTTTATGGGACGCGATGAGGCGGTTGCAGCATAGTGCAGCACCGTCGAAGAATCAATTCCCCCGCTCAACCACAGCCCTAGAGGAACGTCCGAAAGCAAATGCTCGCGGACGGATTGCTGTAAAAGCGAATCCAGCTCCTCGCACGCTGAATCGAGCGGCCGCTCGCGAATGGGGCCCGCGGGCAAACTCCAGTAAGTCTCGACCCGCACTTTCCCATCGAGCCATTCGAGCCACTGCCCTGGCGGCAGCTTCTCGATACCCTCCACCAGAGTCCATGGGCAAGGAACATAGTTGAGCGAGAGGTAGCAATCGAGCCCGGCAAGGCTCATGCGCCGTTCGAACTCAGGATGCACAAAAATAGTCTTGAGCTCAGAACCGAAGAAAAGATCTTCCCCGCGCCGCGCGATGTAGAGCGGCTTGATGCCCATGCGGTCGCGCGCCAGAACGAGCCGGCGCGACGATTTGGTCCAGAGCGCAACAGCGAACATGCCGCGCAAGCGCGAAAAACATTGCGTATCCCACTCAACAAAGGCGTGCAATACAGTCTCTGTGTCGGAATGTGAATGAAACCGGTGCCCCAGCTTCTCGAGCTCCCCACGCAATTCGAGGTGATTGTAAATTTCTCCGTTGAAGACAATGGCGGTGTCGCCGTCATCGCTGATGATGGGCTGGTCGCCGCCCTGCAGGTCGATAATTTTCAGACGCGCCGCGCCCATCGAAAGGACGCTCGAGCGGAACACTCCGCGTTGATCTGGTCCGCGATGGGCCAGCGTAGCGGTAGCGTGTTCTATGCGCTCAGGTTCGGGCGCCCAATTTTTATGTGTAAACCCGGCTATGCCGCACAAATTCGCGCACCTTTCGCCTGCCGGCGCAATCAGCGGGCGCTCCATCCACTACTTACCCAACGGCTCAGCTCGCAGCCGCGCCCTGGCAGGATACCTCGCCTATCCCAGTGCAACCAGCGCCACTCCCGCACACACCAGCACGACCCCGGCCCAGCGCGCAGTGGTCACCTCTTCGCCCAAAATATATTTCGCGCCAAATGTTCCCACCACGTAGCTCAAAGCCGAAGCGGGAATCACAAAGCTGATCGGCTCCCAGGAGAGAAGCACGAGCAGTGCGTAAAACGACAGAGCCATCAGCGGCACACCCGCCCAAAACCAGCCGTTGCACAAAGCCCTGCCGAGGAATTGCAGCATCTCCTTCGGCCGAAGCCTCTCCGGCTCTCCCGTAGCCTTCATGCCTCGAGTGATGGCGATCTCTCCACCAGTGCTCCCAAATATGAGGAAGGAAAGAAACAGGGCAACGTGCATCATGCCAGCGCCTCACGCGCCACTGGCGTCGTGCGCGGTTTCGTTTGCCCGACGAGTAGCACTCCCACGCAAATGAGAACCACCCCTACCCACCGCCGCGGCGAAACCGCTTCATGCAGAAACACAACCGCAAAAAAAGTGAGTAGCGCGTACCCAAAGGCTCCCGCAGGCATGACATAGCTATAGTCCGCCCAACTCAAAACCGTCATGTAGCTGAGCATGAATCCGCAAAGAAAGAATATGCCGACCCACAGAGTGCCGCTGCTCACGGTCATCCGGAATGCGTGGGCAATCCCAGGCTCGGACAGCTGCACCGCGCCAATCTGCAGCATGGCGCGTTTCAGCATTAGGTCACCGGCGTTGGCACACACCACCATTGCGCACACCATGACCAGGGTCTTGACCCGTAGCCTGCCCTCAGTTGCCATCTTTTTTATGCTTTAGTCGTTTCCAGAAGCTGACGGCGTCTCCGGCACGGAAATCATCGGCTTCGGCGCGTCGCCGCCCTGCCGTACCCACTTCCATCGTTCGGAGCGCAGTTTCAGGAAGCTTGTCGCTTCGTGATACAGCCGCTTACGTTCATTCGAATCCCACAGCGCTTCACGCACGATGCGCCACACCACGCGAGGCCGGAAGTAGTACTCATCATAGAAACGGTTCACGCCGCCCATCATCTCGGCTTTCGAAAGATGCGGGTATTCGATGTGTGGCAGCTGGTGGCCGCCGGAGTCCGCCAGCGCTTCCACCTTCAGGAAGCCTTCCTTCGCCATTGAGTCATACAGCTCGGTACCTGGCATGGCATGCGCCAGCGAAACTTGGATTGTCTCGCAATCCAGTTCCTTGGCGAAATCAATGGTCTTGTTGATGGTCTCTTTGGTCTCGCCCGGCAACCCGATAATAAAATCGCCATGGACCTTGATCCCCACCTTTTTGCAATTCTTCATGAACTCGCGCGCCATCTCTACGGTCGCGCCTTTTTTGATGTTTTTCAGAATCTGCGGATCGCCGGACTCGAATCCTACGATGAACAGCCGCGCTCCCCCATCCGCCATCGCCTTCAACTCTTCGTACTTGCTGTGGCACCGGGCCGTGCACGACCACTGGAATTTCAGTGGCTTGAATTTTTGGCTCAGCTCGATGGCCCGGTCTTTTCGAATATTGAAGGTGTCGTCGTCGAAGAAAATCTCTTTCATCTGTGGGAAATACTCTAGAGCCTGCTTTACTTCCCGTGCAACGTTATCCGTCGACCGTGTCCGCCACGCATGGCCGGAAATCGTCTGCGGCCACATGCAGAACGTGCAGAGCGCCGGGCACCCGCGCGTCGTGTAGAACGAAACGTAAGGATGCAGCAGGAACGGAACGTTGTAGCGTTCAATTTGCAAATCGCGTTTGTAAATATCGGTCGCGAACGGCAGGGCATCCAGCTCCTCCGTGTGGAGCTGCGGACGAGGCGCGGTGTGGACGACTTTCCCTTCCTTCCGATAGCTGACGCCCATGATCTGCTCAAGAGGCTTGCCATGCGCGTATTCCACCACGGAGTGGTCAAACTCGCCGTGTGTCACAAAATCGATGTCCTCACTCGCCATCAGCGTTTCAACCGGCTTGATGTGCCCGTGCGGGCCGACAAACGCGATCTTAAGACTGGGATTTGCTTCTTTAATCTTGCGGATGAGCTTGACGTCGCTCCCAAATCCCACCGTCGAGGTGAACAAAATCAAAAACTCGTAGTCTTTGCAAATTTCAACCGTCTGCTTCCAATTCACCTTATGCGGCGATGCGTCCAGCAAACGGCTGCCCGGAATCATTCCGGCGGGATACGTCAGCCACACCGGGTACCAATAGGACTCAATCTCGCGCGTTGCGGGCCACCGCGAGCTCGCTCCGCCATCGAAATTCTCGAAACTTGGTGGGTTCAATAACAGCGTTTTCATTACATCCGGCATTCTTCACCCTCAGTCTTCCAAATTCACCTGCAAAGCTGCAGATTTTTTCGTTTTGCGCCCGAACGACAATATCTGGGGCCGCGCCTGCAGCTCACCCAGAGGAACCCTTACACCTAGATAACAGTTTACCCGACTTGGTTGCATGCACTCAATTGTTTCTGCGAATTGCCCTTTTTCAACATCGAAACGCCAACTACAGCATTAAATGGCTGTTCGGTACCGCTCCGCGCCCAAATGCGGGGTGCATCGCGCCCGTCCCTTATCCTCCAAATCGTGCCCCCTAGCCAGTTCGCTCGCACAGCACCCCAACGGACTCATTTCGCTGGTCTGCTAAAGATCAGCCTTCCAAACCCTTGCCAGCTATCCTCCATTTGATTCGTTTCAACCAACAAAAATCTATTTCATTGTTTACCGTTTCGTAATACACTTGGGCCAGCCTCACAGATCATCCGAAAACCATCCAGGAGAATCGAGGTGGGGATGCCCGGAATGAAGTCCCAATTCACCACTCATCCTGTCATTCTCGTCGTCGAAGACATGGAATCCCTCCGCCAGACCATGCTAGAGATTCTGGAAGACGCTAAGTACCTCGTCCTCCCTGCGGCAAACGCCGGCCAGGCCCTCGAGCTGGCTCAATCGTGCGCAGGTCCCATCAACTTGCTGATCACCACCATGCATCCCGACGGGATGCCGGGACCAGACTTAGCTTTCTGTTTGCGTAAGCGTTCTCCAGAGATGAGCGTCCTCTATAGTTCCGCCAATCCTCTGGCGGTCTTGGAAATTCCAGACCCTGCCGAAGCCGTTTCTTCCATGCTTCCCAGGCCTTTCAGCAAAACAACGCTTCTTAGTCGGATCAATTACTCTGCTCGGGAACCACACCTGACCTTCAGAAATTCCTAGCGAGCAGAGTGTGTCGCGCCTTCCACTGCGAGGACTTCCGATGTTGCCGCCGATAGTTCGTCCCATATCCGCGGAATCCAGTCGAGGTGTTCTGGTTTCATCAGTACGGAGCGCAGGCATGTCATGGTTTCCCGGTCGCGCTGCATCGATCCCAGATTTGCTCCCCAAAAAGCCGTTGGCAGTTCCGCTACAGCGAGGTGTAGATTCCTCCCTGCGGCCGCGGCGAAAATCCGTCTAGAAAGGCCGGATGCTTCACTCACACTTTTTGCTCGTGGAGCGAAAATCACGATGTCCAGCTCCGGCGCAAACGCCGTCGCGAACCGTTCCTCTTTCTCGAGTCTCTCGTAAAGAGCCAGTGCCGCAGCTCTTCCTCGTTCGAGCCCACGCACGAACTCCCCGCCCCGCACAAGCGGCAATAGCTTTTGCGTCGTCCACAGAGCAGCCGCCGCGGCGCCCGGCCGCGAGCACTCCAGGCTGATCTCTCCCAAATGCAATTCCGCGGAACTGAAGTAAGTGTACGGCGAATCGTGCTTGTAAAAGCGCCCTGCCGACTGATCGCGAAACAAAACGCACCCGCAACCGTACGGCTGCAATCCATGCTTGTGCGGATCAATCACGATCGAGTCCGCCTCGCCGATTCGGGCAAAGCTCCGCGTGGCTTCTTCTCCCAAATTTCCCGCAAGCCCAAAATACCCGCCATAAGCTGCGTCCGCGTGAACTCGAATACCGTGCTTCGTGCGCAGGGCAAGAATCTCCGGCAGCGGATCGATAGACCCCGTCGCCGTGGTCCCCATCGTTGCAACCACTGTGCCCGCATCGCCGCGCGCCACGCTTTTCGCGAGCGCGTTCATGTCCATTCGCCCGCGCGCATCACAGGCCACGCTCTCGCATTGCAGCTGCAAGACAGCGCTGATTCGCTTATGCGTATAGTGCGCCTGCTCGCTCGCCAGAATTTTCTTCCCTGGATGCACTTGCGAAGCCACCCAGAGCGCTTCGAGATTCGCCATCGTGCCGCCGCCGCACAAATGGCCGAGAAACTCTTTCCAGCCAAACATCCCTGCGATGTGCGCAACCGCTTCTTTCTCCATAGCGGAGGTCGCCCGTCCTCCATCCAGCGCATGATTGTTGGGATTGATCCACATCGCCAGCGCATAGGCCAGCCGCGCCACAGGATGCGGCGGCTTAAGCATCTGTCCCGCGTAAAGCGGGTGAAAGTAAGGATAATTATCGTGTAACCGCTCAGCAGTAGCCGCCAGTGCCTCTGCGACCCCCACGCTGCCCGGCGCCTTCGATTCGAACTCGGGCAACCCAGCAAAGCCCGCGTCCAGCTTCTTAACCGCCTCTAGAAACGCATCCAAACTCTTCTGTTCGAGCTGCACCAGTCACCAATCCGAGGCACTACTCACTATCCACTTCTCACTACTCACTGTTCTTCACCGCCACACCTTATCCAACTGACCCGCCGTCTTCAGCAGATCAAGCTGTGCCTGCTGCCTCTGAAAATTTGCATCCAGGAAAGCCATCCATTTTTCGCTCTCTTCGAGCCGTGCTTTTTCGAGCTCACGCAGATTCACTTTGCCCTCGCCGAATTGTGTTTGCAGCACTCCGATATTCTGCTGCGCAAGTTGCAGCTCCAGCCTCGCGACTTCCTTCGCCGCATCGCGTTCCCGTAAGTGCCGCGTTTTCTGCCGAACTTCAGCGCTCACCTGCGTCTTTTTGCTTGCGAGCGTCGCCTGCGCCGTCTGAAGATTGATCTGTGCCAGTCCGATATCCTCTCTCGTTTTCGCACTGAATATCGGCACCTGTATCTGCACACCAGCGTTGAAATTGTTCCTCTGAAATTTTTTGTAGAACTCGCTGTAATTGTTGAAGCTGGCCAGCACGCTGTAAGTACTGACCGCCTCCAACGTCGGCAAATTCCCTCGCTTCTCGCCCTTCAGCCGAAACTGTTTCGCCCGCACGTCGGATTCCGCCAGCAATAGTCCCACGTTATTCTGCATCGCAACGGCTACCAGATTTGCGCCTTCCTGCTCCGCTTCCCCTGGCAATTCCTCTGGTGTAACTTCGATCGCCTGCTCTTGCCCCAGCCCAAGTTGCCCCTGCAAAAAAACTTCCAGCTCGTCTTCCCGCCCCTCAAGCTGCAAGACTCTTTGCGTCACTTGCGCTTTCGTGAGCTGCGCCTTCGTCACTTCCACCGGCAGTTCGTATCCTTCTCCCTGCCGCTCCTGCGTCACCTGCAAAATCTTATCCGCGCTCTCCTGTTCTGCTCGCAGCAATTCGAGCGAATGTCGCACCTTGCCCAGTTCCAGATAAGCCATGGCTGTCCGCACGATCACGCTATTCTTCACATCTTCCAGGACAATCCTCTGCGACCGCGCCTGTTCCTCCAGCTCCTTTCCCTGTCCCTTCAGCGGCTCGTTAAAAACTTCTTCGGTGTATGTCAGGCTGAAGAGCGACGGTGCACGGCCGCCCGGTGTCTCCGGAATTCCGTACGTATAACCTGCGCCCGACCCGGCGTACACATTCGGCAAAAACAACGCTTTGCTGACCTGCGAAGCGTGCTGCGCCATGCTGGCTTGCAAATTCGCGATTTGGATGTCTTTGCTGTTTCTCAAAGCCATCTCAATCGCGCTCTTCAGCGTCAGCGCCACTGGACCTCCCTGCTGTCCCCCCGCGGCTGCTGCGGAAGGTTGTGTCGCAGTCTGTCCGCCAGGCGCCTGCAGCACCCCCACGGTTTGGGCGGACACCGTCGCGCCCGAAAGCAACGCCCCGGCTAGCAAAGCAAATCCCGCGCTACTCAACGTCACAGTAGTTCTTCGCATTCCCCCGCTCCTTCTTTTGTTGCCCGCGCTCCCAATCTCACTCCCTACAAGTTCGCCTCACTCATATCGCAGCGATTCAATAGGCTGCAATTTAGCCGCCTGATTCGCAGGCAAATATCCAAAAAATAATCCCGTCGAACACGACACCACAAACGCCAGCACCACACTCAGCGGCGACACCGGCACGCGCAAATTCCCCGGAAGAAACATTTGAGCGACCGCCGGCACCAGCAACCCGATCAAAATCCCCAGCACTGCCCCGCCCCCGCTGATCAAAATCGCTTCCGTCAAAAATTGATACATGATCTCCTTGCGCGCCGCTCCAATCGCCTTCCGAATCCCGATCTCCCGCGTTCGTTCCGTCACCGTCACCAGCATGATGTTCATGATCCCGATCCCGCTGATCAATAGCGCGATGAACGCAATCACGATCAGCACAACCGTCAGCGCCAGCGAAATATCCTTCGCCGCCGTCAAAATCGCCGCCAGCGTCTGCACGTGATACTCCGCGCCGCTTGGATGCCGGCTCGCGAGCAGCTCCGCCAATCGCCGTTGTACGCCCGGCACGTCCTCCGGGGTCGCGGCCTGCGCGTCCAGCACCTTCAGCGTATTCACGCCCGTGTAGTATTTGATCAGTCCAAATGGTATCAGCACGGTTTCCGTCTGAATGTCGGAAAGCCCGAAGGTTTCCACGCGCTCGTTGAAGACCCCGATGATCGTGAAGATCAGCTCTCCCACGTGCAAATCGCGGCCCACCGGGTTGTCCTGGCCGAAAAGCCTTTTCGCGAGTTGCGGCGTAATAACGCACGTCTTGCTCCGCGCTTCCAGGTCCAGGGAATCGAGATAACGGCCACGCAAAACGACTAGTCTCCGAATCTCCCGGTATCCCGAGGTCACCCCGATCAACGTGACCGGCCTCACCAATCCCTGCGCCACCACGGACATTTGGATATCCGTCGTTCCAGCCACCTGCACGATTTCCGGAATCGCGTTCTTCGCCGCCTCCATATCGTCCAACGTCAGCTCGTAGCTCAGCGGTTGGGCCTTTTCCGAGCTTCGGACCAGTTCCGCCCACACGACGTTGGAGCCCACCGCTTCAATTTTCGAAATAACAAATTTCTTACTCGTCAGCGCCACCGTCACCACCAGCACGATCGACGCGCTTCCGATGATGACCCCCAGCGATGTCAGCATCGCGCGCAGCTTGTTAGCCCGCAGCGCGTCGATCGATACCGACAACGTTTCTTTCAGATCCATCATGAAGGTTTACTCGACCGGCTTTATTCGCCCAAGTTTCACTCGCCCGGAACCGCCGAACCAGCCCGCGGCGCGCAATCCGAACGCAACACTATCCCCGCTCCCCTCTAATTCTTCTCGACCCGCTTGAGCGATTCGCGCACGCTCTTGTCTTTCGGATCCAGCTGCAGCGCCGCCTGATATTCTTTCTCCGCCGATTTCTTGTCGCCCTTGTTCTCATACAGGCGCCCCAGCCATTCATGCGCGGTCGAATATCTCGGAAACTCCGCGCGCTTTGGCGCTTTCTGCAAATACTCCCGCAACAGCTTCTCGGCTGCTTCCGGTTTCTCGTTTTTGAGTATCAAGCCCACCGCTCGATAGAACATGCCACGCGGGTCCGCGGGAGCCGCTTGCTCTCCAATTTCGGCAACTTCCATCAATCGCTCGGCCTGGCCATGTCTCATCGCGTAGTCCCCAATGTCGTAGATCAAGTCTGCCCTCTTCGGATGGTTCTCCAGAGCCAGCTTGAACTCTGCATCGGCCGCCACGAAATCCTTTTTCGCTTTCCGGCAAATCCCGGCCGCGAAATGTCCCTCGGAGGCGTCCAGGGCCTGAAGTTTTTCAATCTCCGGCTTGGCTTTCTCCTCTCCCCCACCCACTATTCCGGGGGCCGCGCAATCGAATTCGATCAGGGCCTGCCGCGCCGTAAAGTTCTTCTCGTCAAGCTCCACGGCAACCTCAAATTCTCTGTGCGTCTTTCTCGCCAGTCCGAGCGCGGAAAACATCGACGAATGATCCGCCTTCTCCCCGTAAGCTCTCCCCAGCCATTCGTGATAAACCGAACTCTTTGGGTCGATCGCCACCGCTTTTTCAGCGCTGTTGATCGCCGCGTCGCGCTCCTGCAGCTCCAGGTAGGACTTGGTCAGCAGCAGCTGTATTTCCCCGTTCTGCGTCTCTTTCGCTGCCGCCGTCTGCAATTCCAGCATGGCTTTCGCGTAGTCGCTGCTTTCGTAAGCCCGTCGCCCCGCTTCCAACGCGTCGCTCTGCTTCACCGCCGCCGAAACGCTTGTCGTGCTGGCCAGCAACCCAGCCAGCACCACCCGCCATTTTGTCTGCCTGCTCCCCATCACCAAACTACGCCGCATTCGTATTCACAACCTGAACGGCCATGCCATCATGCAGATCCGTGTCTCCCGGCAGCGCGACCATTTCCCCTTCCTGCAATCCGCTCATCACCTCGTAGCTGGTTGCGTCCGCGATTCCCACTTTGATCTCTCGTTTTTCCAGCCTCGACTTACCGACTCCCAATTCATTTTTCTTCACCACAAACACGTACCGCCGCCCGCCCTCCGAAGCCACCGCTCCTCGCGGCACCGCCAAAACATTCAGCCGCTCCTTCGAATTGATTCGCACGCTCACGTTAATATTCGGCAGCAGCTCAATCTTGTCGTTACTCACGCCGCAGAGCAGTTCCCCCACGCTGCGTGTCAAGTGCGGAACCACCTGCTTCGGAATAATCTCGGTTTTTCCCGCCCACGTCCGGTTCGGGAACGCATCCCACGTGATAACGACCGGCTCGCCCGCCTCAAGCCCGCCCAGATCCGGCTCGTCGATAAACGCTCGCACGCGTACCTTGTGCAAATCCGCCATCTCCGCCAGTAAATCGCCCAACTTCACGAAATCTCCCGCCCTCACCGGCAGCGAATACAGCGTCCCATCCGCCGGCGCCGAGATACTCCCACTGTTCACCTTATCTTCGAGCGCCGCCATTTCGCTCAGGGTCTGCTGCACTTGCAACTCCCCGCGCTCCGCATCCAGCCGCGCCTGCCGGTCGAACTCCTGCTTTACCGCCAGCAATCGCGTGACTTCCGCTTTCGCGTTTGCCAATGCCTGATCGTTCGCCGCAAGGTCCTCTTTCGTCGCTGCTTGTCCCGCCGCCAACCGCGTCAGCGAATCATGATTCCGCTGCAACCTCTCGCTTGCCGCCTCCGCTTTGGCCAAGTCAGCAGCAACCTTGGCCGCTTCATCCGCTTTGCCGCCCGCTCTTGCAGCTTGCAAATCGTCCTGCGCCCGCAAAAGTTTTGACCGCGTTTCCGCCAATTGCGCTGCAACTTCCTTCACATTCAATTCCAGCAAAAGTTGCCCCTTCTTCACCGTCTGCCCTTCGGTCACATAAATCTTTTTCACGAACGTATTCAGCTGCGCCCGGATCACATAGGGTGAAATCGGCTCAACTTTCCCGTTGCTGCTAATCGAAGACACCAGATTTTCCCGCGTAGGCGTCATAGCGGATATTTTCGCCGCAGGCTTTCTCCCGCTCAGCCACACCAGGAAAATCGCCGCGACTCCCGCCAGCAGCAGGAAGATCACGATCCGGTTTCGCAGCTTACGATCCATGTTCTCCTATTCCAAACAGTCCCTGACCGGGCACGCAGCAAGGCACACAAGCGCGGCCGCCCCATGGCCTTCTTCAATCTTGTCCGTGGCTTGCTGCCCTACGTCTGGAGTGCCCCGAAGCGTCTCATTCTAACAATAGCCGCGCCGCTTTCTCTACCTTGGTGCCTAATAAGTGTCTCATCTCCAATACAATACAGATGCGCCGCCCACACTTCTGGATGCGCGCTGCGCCCCCTAAACCCTATCGCCGGTGCGGGGCACCTCTTGCAGCGCCACCAACTCTAACTACGAACGGACCTGTTCTAGTCACCAGCCCCAGTCGCGAGCCGCCAGTCACCACAACACAAACGTAATATTTCTCCCTCCCCGTCCGTAGTAGACTCAGTTGCCTTATTGCCCTGTCTTCATGATTGCTGCAACCGAGGGGTCCATTCATGATTGATGCTCGTGGCTTGTCCAAGCGCTTCCAGGACAAGAAGCGCGGGGAAATCCGCGCCGTCGACAACGTCAGCTTTCAGTGCCAACCCGGCAAAATCTATGGCCTGCTCGGCGCCAACGGCGCCGGCAAAACCACCACTCTCCGTATGCTGGCCACCATCCTCGAACCAACAGACGGCACAGCCATCGTTGCCAGCTACGACGTCATCGACCACCCCGAAAAAGTCCGCGCCAACATCGGCTTCCTGTCCACCGCCACGGCCCTCTATCCGCGCCTCACTGCGCAAGAAATGGTCGAATACTTTGGCCGCCTCAACGGACTCGATGAACACACGCTTAAAAAACGCATCGACGACATCTTCTCCCGCCTCGACATGAACAGTTTCCGCGACCGCCGCTGCGATAAACTCTCTACCGGCATGAAGCAGAAAACTTCCATCGCCCGCACCCTCGTTCACGATCCACCCGTTATGATCTTCGACGAGCCCACCACCGGCCTCGATGTCATGACCGCTCGCACCATCATCGGCTTCATCGCCGACTGCCGCGACCGCGGCAAAACCGTCATCTTTTCTACCCACATCATGAGCGAAGTCGAACGCCTCTGCGATCACATCGGCATCATCCACGGCGGCAAACTCCTCGAAGAAGGAACGCTCTCCGAACTCCGCGCCAAACACAACGAACACAATCTCGAAGAAATCATCGTCAAAGTCGTTGGCCCGCTCGCCAACGCGGAGGCCTAATCGTCATGAATCTTCACGCCGTAGGCGTCGTTTATCGCAAGGAACTCAGGGAGTGGCTCCGCGACCGCCGCACACTCATCTCTACGGTCCTCGTCCCTCTGCTCGCTTTTCCCATTCTCATCTCCGGGATGATTTCGCTCTCAGCGGTCTTAATCGGCGGCGCCAAAAAAGAAGTTCCCAAAATCATGATCATCCACGGCGAAGATTCCCCCGCCGTCGTCGATGCTCTAAAGGCGAACAGGGAGATCGAAGTCGTTCCCTTTGCGGCTAATTGGCAGGATCAAATCTCTGAAAAACAGATTCGCGCCGCTGTCGAAATTCCCGAAGGCTTCCAGGCTTCCCTCGACAAGGGCACTCCCCAAATCATCCAAATTCATTACTACGAAGGTGAACTCAAATCGGAATTTGGCGCAGAGCATGTTGAAAAATCTCTAAAGGCGTATCGCGACGACCTCGTCAAAAAGCGCCTGGAAGCGAAAAATCTGCCTGACTCACTTATCGCTCCCTTCGACACCAAACAGCACAACGTCGCTCCGCCCGAGAAAGTCGGCGGCGCCAGCATCGGCAGCATGATCGGCTACATGGTCATCATTCTTTCCATGACCGGTGCCATCTACCCAGCCATCGATCTCACCGCCGGCGAAAAAGAGCGCGGCACCATGGAGACCATTCTCTCCAGCCCCGTCTCCCGCCTCGACCTCGTCCTCGGAAAATTTCTCCTCGTCTTTTCCGCTTCCTTAACCACTGCAATCCTTTCCGTCACGTCCATGGGCCTTTCCTTCGCCTACATGGGCCATGCCCTCTCAAATTCCGCGAACACATCCGGTGCGGGCATCCACATGAATCTCGGTCTCACCTCCGTCGTCGCCGTCTTTCTGATGGCGCTCCCGCTTTCGGTCCTCTTCTCCGCAGTCCTCATGACCGTCGCCCTCTTCGCCAAAACCTACAAAGAAGCCCAAAGCTATCTCACCCCCATGACCTTCATCGTCGTCATTCCTGCGGTCGCCAGTGTCCTCCCCGGCGTCGAACTCAACCCCAAACTCGCCTTAATCCCCATTCTCAACACCAGCCTCATCTGTAAAGAAATTATCACCGGCACCTACCACTGGGGATCCATCGCCATCATCTTCGCCTCCACCTGCGTCTACGCCGCCGCTGCCATCTTCATGGCCGTCAAAACCTTCCAACGCGAATCCGTCCTTTTCCGCTCTTAACCTCTTGTCTTTGTAAGGGCGCAATTCATTGCGCCCATCTCGGCAGCCATCATGCCGGTAGCAACGAACACCGCCTTCTGGTTGAACTCGTCGTAACTCTTTTGACCGGTCCACGTATTTGTTTGGGCCGCTCTCACCCCGTCCGGTGTCCAATAAGAGGAGGCCCTTCAACCGTCTAATCGCCGCTGCTCCATGGATTCCGTTATGAGATTTATCAAGCGTCAATGGACCCCGTCAGCCAGACAGAGACGAGCCCGTCTCCGTGGCGTGATTGACGTTTCCGGATTTGCTGGTGTAATGCTTGCCTTACTTTTCCTGATGATATTCGGCGAGATGTATCCTATGCACCCGCTGTCGCTGCCCGTCGATATGGCCTTCGCGCGGCATTCCACGTTGCAGCCGAACGCTTGGCGCGAAGACGCCGTGATCGTCACCATAACGCGAGACGGCAGCCTCTACCTTTTGAACACGCGCGTTACTCCCGCCGATGTCCCGCCTCAGCTGCGTGACTTAATGGGTAGCAGGGAAGACAAAACCGTTTACGTGAGAGCCGACGCCCGCGTCAAATATGCCGACGTCAAGGTCGCCCTCGACGCCATCCGCAATGCAAACCTGACGAACATCGCCTTCCTAACCGACCGCCCATACCCGCTTTCCACCCCATAGGAACCAATGCATCGCACAGCCCAATTTGTCTCTTGCGCCAATTCTAGAAATGAGGTCATCTGACAGATAGGGAAATTCCCGAGAACGGCAGCCACCCGCTGCCGTTTTTGTTTTAGGTAGCACAGGCTTCAGCCTGTGCGCCTCTCAAACGCCCACGCCGGCCATGAACTATCGAGCGTCAGCACACGACCGTCGTCGGACCTAACTCCTTTATCGGCAACGCTTACAAAAAACAGGGGAGGGGGCCCACCTCCATTCGAGTGGTACAGACCGGGCACATCCCAACACTTTGGACCGGTGGCAATTCTGACACTCTTACGCGAATGCCTCCGAACTGCGCGGCCCCTTCACCCGTATATTAATCAAGACCATGGCCACAACCTTGCGCCGCCGAATCATCCGCATCCTGCTGATCCTTTTGCTTTTGCCGCCTATCCTGGCGGGCATTGCCGGATGGCTAGTCGCACCAGGCTTCCTCCATCCCATGCGCCGCGAACTCACTCCCGACCTCATCCGCGAAGCCGACGCCTCCTTCGCCCACTCCGGCGGCCACCGCGAAGATTTCAACGTCCGCGCCCCCGACGGCATCCTCCTCCGCGGCTGGGTCGTCCGCCCCGACCATCCCAACGGCAGCTGGGTACTCCTCTTCCATGGCGTCGCCGACAACAGCATCGGCGTTATCGGCCAATCCGAATTCCTCCTCCGCGCCGGCTACAGTGTCCTCATGATGGACGCCCGTGCCCACGGCGCCAGCGAAGGCCAGCTAGCCACCTACGGCTGGCTCGAACGCAAAGACACAACCGCCATCATCGACGCGCTCGCCATCCGCGAGCGGCCCAGCGTCTTTACCGGAATCATGTCCACCATGCACATCTACGCTCTAGGCGAATCCATGGGTGCAGGTATCGCACTGCAATCCGCCGCCGTAAATCCACACATCGAAGCCGTGGTCGCCGAAGCCTCTTTCGCCACGCTGCGCGAAGCCTCTTACGATTACGCGGGTTTACGCCGCTCTCCTCTGCTAGGCAAAACGCTCTTCGCACCCTTCAGCTGGATGCTCCTCTATCGCGGCGAAAAATTGACCGGCCTCCCCGTCGCTGAAGTTTCTCCAGAAAAAGCCGTCGCCACGCGCGCCTTCCCCGTCCTCTTAATCTGCGACGAAAAAGACGAAGCCCTCCCCTGCCGCCACACGCAACGCATCTACGCCGCCGCAATCGGCCCCAAACAAATCTGGGAAGTCCCCGGCGCATTCCACACCGCCGCTCTCGGCTTCCAACCCGCCGAGTTCCAGCGCCGCGTCCTCGATTTCTTCGCTAACGTTGCCCAAGCCAAGCCCGTCCAATAAGTGGCGCAGGCAATCGTGCCTGTGCAGATTTTGACAGCAGCCTTGCCTGAGTTTTGCAAAGTTAGTTGGGTGGGACAGGCATTCCTGCTTGTTGGTTTTTCTATAATCTTGGTAGCGCAGTTGCGGCATCAACTAATCTTTGTCGCTAAAGTGAGCCACTCACGCCAAAAAGGGCGCAGCCCCGGTCTTTTCTCCCCCGCGTGCTAAAATTATCAATTCATGCCGGACGCTCCCCTCATCTCGGTCCACGCCCTCTCCAAGCACTACCGCAGTTTCAAGAGGCGCGAAGGCATACTCGGCGGTCTGCAAAATCTTTTTCATCGCGAATACCAGACCGTCAAAGCCGTCGAAAACATAAATTTTGAAATCGGCCACGGCGAAATGGTCGGCTACATCGGCCCCAACGGCGCCGGCAAATCCACCACCATCAAAATGCTCACCGGCATCCTGGTTCCGACCTCAGGCGAAATTCTGTCGAACGGTTTCGTCCCTTGGAAACAGCGCGCAGCTTATGTAAAAACGATCGGCGTAGTCTTTGGCCAGCGCACCCAGCTCTGGTGGGACATCGCGGCCATCGAATCCTTCAAGCTCCTCCGCCGCATCTACGATGTTTCGCAGCGCGACTACGACGAGCGCATGGAACTTTTCAATCAAGTTCTCGGGCTAACCGAATTGCTCGACGTTCCCGTGCGCAAACTCTCTCTAGGCCAGCGCATGCGCTGCGACCTAGCCGCCGCGCTGCTGCACAATCCGCCGATTCTTTTTCTCGACGAGCCCACCATTGGCCTCGACGTTGTCGCCAAAGATCACATTCGCCAATTCCTCCGCGCCATCAATCAGCGCTACAAAACCACGGTCCTTCTCACCACCCACGATCTCGACGACATTGAAGAACTCTGCCGCCGCATCATGATCATCGACCGCGGCACCGTCCTCTACGACGGCCCGCTCGCCCGCCTGAAAGAACAATTCCTACGCACCAAGCAGATCAAATTCATCCTGCGCGACGGCGACCAAAGCGCCCGCCTCGCCGCCTTCGAGCAGAATCTCCCTGCGCTTTCGCCCAATGGCACCAGTGGCGCCGCCACTCTGCATCTCGAACGTCTCGATGAGATGACCTGCCGACTGCGTTTCGACCGCGCCCGCGTCTCGTCCAGCGATTTGATCCGCCAGATTCTTGCCGCCGTAGACGTCCGCGACTTCGTCATCGAAGACGAACCCATCGAAGAAATCATCAAACGCATCTATTCCGGCGAAGCCGAAATGAGTTTGTGTCAACCAGAGGAAAAGAACGGTTCACCAGTGAATCGGTAAGATCACGGTACGAGCAATCGACATGGCCGCCACGCAGACATTTCCGCTTCCGATTCGCAAACCCTCGCCGTTCGCGGGCCTGAAAGTTTACGCTGAGTTTATCCGCATCGGCTTCGTGAACATTCTGGCGTTTCGCTTGCGCTACTACACGGGCATCATCACCTACCTCATCAACGTCACCGTGTACTTTTTCATTTGGCGCGCGGTCTTCGCCAACGCTACCGGCCTCATCGCGGGATTCTCGCTGCCGCAGATTCTCACCTACGTAAGCGCCGGCTGGATTCTCCGTTCCTTTTACTGGAACACCATTGATCAGGAAATGGCCTACGAAGTCATCGACGGCAAAATCGCGATGGATTTCATCAAGCCTGTCTCAGTCCAGGGCATGTGGCTTGCGCGCGCCATGGGCGAATCGGCGTTCCGTCTCATCCTCCTCACCGCGCCAACGGCCATCATCGTCACGCTGCTCTTTCCCGTCCTGCCACCAGCCTCGAAACTGAATTTCGCTCTATTCATCGTCGCTGCCATCGGCAGTTTCTTCATCATGGGTGCGCTCAATTTCATCATCGGCACTTGCGCCATCCCGCTCACGTCCATCCTCGCGCTGATTCGCGCGAAGTTCTGGCTCATCGAACTGCTCAGCGGCTTGCTCATTCCGCTCAATTTCTTCCCGCGCCCGCTGCAGGTTATTTCCTCATGGCTTCCGTTCGAGCACATTGCCTACACCCCGCTGCAAATCTATCTCGGGCGTCTCTCGCTCGCCGAAACGCTACGCCTCCTCGCCGTCGAATATTTCTGGGTAGCCGCGTTACTCTTCCTCGGCCATCTCTGGTGGATCCGCGCCACCCGTAAAATCACCATCCACGGCGGCTAAATGCGCGACGCTCTCCACAACTTTAAGCGCCACGCGGCCCTGCTCGGCTCCTATTTCGCGCAGTACGCGAAAGTGCGCGTCAGCTATCGCGGCGACTTTTTTATTTCAGCAGCAACTTCCATGGCAGCCACCATTTTCTCGCTCGGATTCGTCTTCGTTCTTTTCAAGCGCGTTCCCACGCTGTCTAACTGGCGCATGGAAGAAGTCGTCTTTCTTTACGGCTTCTCGCTCATCCCGTTTGGTCTCTTCAACGTCTTTTCGCTTAATCTTTACGAGTTCGGCGCCACGTACATCATGGAAGGAAAGTTCGACCGCGTTCTTCTCCGGCCACTCTCCTCACTTTTTCAGGTCGTCTTCGACGCGTTTCGCATCGAGTCCCTGCAGGAAGTCGTCGTCGGCCTTGTCGTAGTCGTGTGGGCCTCGCGCCGTCTTCAGTATCACTGGAGCGCGCTGGATATTCTTCTCCTGGCTTTCTTCGCGCTCTGCGGCGGCGTCATTTATCTCTCCGTCTTTCTCTTCCTTTCCACGTTTTCTTTCTGGTTCGAGGACCGCATCGGTATCCATCCGCCCTTCTGGAATCTTCTCGCCTTTGGCCGTTATCCGCTCTCCATCTACTCCAGCTACATCCAATTCCTGCTGAGCTGGATCATTCCGTTCGGCTTCGCGACGTTTTATCCAGCGTCGCGCCTTCTCGGGCGTTCC